>Ga0209489_100861_pt1 | contig 60538 bp, 40 predicted proteins | sample SiratrowhiteBW_FD_187527 | JGI IMG/M metagenome (GOLD analysis project Ga0209489, IMG submission 187527) | Root nodule microbial communities of legume samples collected from California, USA - Siratro white BW (SPAdes) (version 2) | ecosystem: Host-associated > Plants > Roots > Nodule | place... | reverse complement strand
TACTATTATATATATATATATATATATATATATATATTTATATATATATATATACTATTATAAATTTAATTATTTTTTATTTTAAAATAAGAAATAAATATATTTTATATTTTATTTAATTATAATTAAATTATTTTTTATTTAGAAAAACAACTTTTCATGTATTTCTTCGTAAAGAGCATGCAAAGTTTTGAAACGAAATTTTTTTTGTTTTTTTGTAAAAATTAGCTTTGTGTTTCACGTTTTCTCTTTGTTTCTTTGTTCGCAATATATCCATCGTCGAATACAAACACATCCTAAAAGATTTAAGCAAAATTGTAAATTTTTTAAAATATAAAAAATATATTAAAATTGAAGTTAAATTATAATAATTGAAAAAGAATGAAAAAAAGAAAAACAACAATTATATCATGAATTCCTTCATTCAAGAAAGTCTTAAAAGTCATCAAATCTTCATTGCAGTTGATCAATTATTTGATGAACCCTTTCAAAACTTATGCTCACAATTATATTTAAAGTATTTAATCCTTAGCTGCAACTCCTAAAGAACACTCAAAATTATGAAAGCATTTGAGCATCACGATGGAATGGGAGTTAAGGTGCAATGTCGTCAACATCCTAGTTGACCCTATCATGTTGCTAGACACCGTTGACATTAACGACATTTAATTTCTTCAAGAATTTTTCACCAAAATAGTGTGACCAACCTAGTTTGACAAATGCATTGATGGATAAGTCCGTACCATAATGAGCCATGATTCTTGTAATAAGAATGTCGTATGGAAGATTGTTGTCCTTGCTTTTGATCATGTGTTCCAGGATGTAATGAGGTCATTAATCAACATATTATTTTTCATGTACAATAAAATAAAAATGTCTTCATGCAATAATTGAGCAAAATTATTGGTCCACATACTCAAAATGTGCATGAACACATAATACAGAAGTTATGTCATTATAATATTCAAACTACCTACATTTTTGACATTTTGATCCTACATCTTTGATTTGATCATGGAACTTAATGTAATATCACAGATGCTCTTCAAGTATGTTTGAAAATGACAATTTTTCACCTTAGTACTTCAAATTAGTTGTAATCAACCAATCTAAATGTTTCATTTTAATCTCTATATAGAGGTTACCAAGTTTTGTGACTTTTAGGCTGGAATAAAACACTCTAATTAGATCCTTGTAGTAAGGAGTGCGACACAGAGAAATTATTTCAAACATTGAAGTTGTAAATGATGGTGAAAGTAAAGTCATAATTGTCCAAACTATGATAAATTCATTAAATTTGATGTTATAACCATTTTGGTGTGAAAAATCTTAATTACCATATTCAATTATCTAATCACACTTGTTGAAAAGGGTGTTTGATTTAAGATGTCCTTGATTATTGGGAGGTTTCTAACAGGAACTCCATTAACATGGTCTAAGACTTTCCTTTCCTTTGATTGGTACTTCTTTGTCTTTTAGTTGTTGAAGATAAAACTATTATTACACAACCTAACACATATGAAAGCATAAGGCAGTGCATATTTTATGTTTCCAACAACAATATTTTAAATAAAGCTAGTAATAAAATAGATGAAATATTTAATGATATAAAATAAAATGGTACGTATTCAAGTTTAAAGTACATGTTACATGGAATCAAAATATTACCTAGCCAGAAACTAAAGAAAAACACAATAGTTTAAAAACATGTTACAAATGTATATTCCTTATTTGATGCCAGAAACTAAAGAAAAACACAATAGTTTAAAAACATGTTACAAATGTATATTCCTTATTTGATGTAGCATTTGGTCTGCATTTTGTCTTTTTCTTACTTTAAGCATTTTCTATTCAATTATTTAGATTATCTTGTTGAAGATTCTTATAAACTTGTTCGTTATTATGATTTTCATTTAGAAACATCCTTAATTTGAATCATTTCATCTACTAACAATCTAAAATTATCATTAGGTTTTTGTATTAATGAGTTTAACATTCTTATCACTAATTATCATTAGTTTTTTTTATTAATGAGTTTAACATTCTAATCATTTGTTTCAGACAACATATCAACCATTACATAGTTAATATCATTCATTTGTTGCCTAATCAATTCTTAAGAACTATTTGGTATTCTTGTACTTGCATTTTCATCTAACTTCTTATTATAAGTATAAGAGAGAGATCTTTTTATAACTAATTGATGTAACTCATTTGTGAGTTCGATGTAAGTTGTCATGGTGACATTCCTTGTGATTTTGGTATAGATTGTCAAGATGGTTTTACCCATATATATTTTTCATTAGCAGATTTCACAATTTCAATCTCTATATATCAAATTCTTTGCTTCAATTGTAATATTTAAATTAAATAATGAAATATTTTTAATTTTGTAGTCACACATGGTCTTATTTGTGTCAAAATAAGATATATCGTCCACCTTGTAGTATGATGACTTAGTTTGATGGAGGTGTCATAATAATGACCATATTAATCATCGTTAATATTGACACTTCTTATGTCACTAATAGAAAAAACACATATTACGACATGATAAGACATCGATAGAAATGAAACTGATGTAAAGAAAAATGTGATGACATTTTTGAAATTATGTGAAGAGATATTACATTGGTTTCTCGATGTAATATACCTCATTCTACATCAGTTGTTATGCCTAACCTATATAGAAAAAGAGTAAAAATAAAAAATTTTAAATTTGGTTTAACGCTGCACCTATTAGATCGGTTGTGGCCCATAATCGATGTAATAGGTACTACATACTACATCAATTAGGAGTCACAATCGGTATAATATGTCTCTTGTTGGCACCACGTGTTTCACTACTCTTACTATTCAAGTAACCGATGCAATATCTCTTGTTTTAATCTATCATTTTCACTACTCTTACTATTTGTTTTTCTCTTGCACATCGCTTGAGTTCTTTTGTGCTTGCGTGCTCTTTCGTTGGTAATTATTTACTTTGCTTTGTTTTCCAAAATATTGTTTATTATTTATTTTTTATTTTTAGTATTTTTTACCTGTTGTATTTCTATTTCACATATCTATATTTGTAAAACAGTTATAGAAAATTTTGTGCTGTTTTCTTGAATGGATTAAAGATTTATCAAAACAATTCTAGAAAATTATGGAATTTAAAAAAAAAAAATAGAGATATTACATCGATTGTGAGTAACAACTGATGTAATATGATAGATACTATATCGATTGGGAGTCACAACCGATATAATATCTCCTCCTGAGCGCTCTCGTGATTGCTATTTTATGTCGATGATTTCTTAATTATAATGTAATACATGCACATACTATATCGGTTATAGAATCGGTGTATACATCATTCCCATCAACATGAGTTCTAGAACTGATGTAAAATATCTTTCAAAACTTATGTAAAATATATTTTTTTCTATTAATGTGTATATGTATTTATACTTTAACCTATGTGTCTAAGTGAAACACTTGGACTAGTACTTATAGTAGTTGCATTATTATTTTAACATTATGTACCTCCCACTTTTTAATTTCACACAATGTAAACACATATTTTAATATAATCAAATTGACTATTTTATAAAAAAAAAATATAGAAAACATCGAGTTCTAGCAAACATGTCAATTTTGTTTTCAATAAAAAAATTTGATTTGAAAATGAAGAAATTCAACCAAAAACAAATTAATTTTTTATGAGATTCTTTTTGTTTAGACTAACAATCTAGACATGTTTCCAAAGAGAAAGTTAATATATAAAAAGACATAAAAATAATAAAACAATGAAATGTGAAATTAATGAGAATGTTTACAAACGAACATAAAATATTACTTTGTATTGAAATAATGTAAGAAATATAAACTGTAAGAAAAATAAATTACTGGGAATAGAAATAAATGTGAATAATATCGGTGAACACAAACATAAACACGTTCACTATTTTTTTTTTCATTCTCATTTTTGGCATCACAATAAACTCAGTACAGATTCAATTATTTTTGTCACCCAAAATTACGAATAAAATTCAATACATATATAGACTACACTGAAACAATTATCCAATTACGTTTATTAACAAGACTGATGTCTATTCTTTATTTGTCGAAAATCCGTTTAGCGTTATTTGCAGAAAGACACATGCTAAGCAATTTAAACTTTCCTTGTCCCCTTCAAATTTAACTAAATTTTCGCTATAATCTCCATCTCTATATATTATTTCTTTGACCATTTCAGAAACACACCCTCAATCATTTAGTTTAATCTTTATATCGTTTACTTAGCTTCGAACCAATATATTTATTAAGAACTTAATCAAAAGACATTGATTTTTGTTTACTCATAAATTATATTTTTAATTATTTAATGTGCTTTATGCTACTAACAATAAAATATAAATGTTTGCTTATATAATTTAAATCTATATAAATAAATACTTTTAAATACATACAAATATATTTTAATTAAAATTTATTTTAATGAAAAAACATAAGCATACAAAATTATATTTTAGGTTTAGATTTATAATATGTTTTATATTATAACAAAATAATTTTTAATAATTGCTATTTTTAAAAATATTAAAATTCAAATTTAAAAAGTATAAGAAGAATATACTAAAAAAATTCATCAAAGGAAACTACCTAAAAATATACTTTTATTATTAAATATAATTCCTAAAACCCTTTTATTTGTACTATTATTTTTAATTTATATATAAAAGGATGACATAAATTTTATGGTTGGTTATCCCTAGACATGGGAAAAGACAAAGGAGTGAAATTTCGCATCACTTAACAGATTTTCTAGGGCCAGGATATATAATAGGAAGTATAGAACGATTCCTTCAGAAAAAGTCTGAGTATGTATGTTCATATATCAGCAATTAATTAATATAAGCAACATAATTTTAATCCACCAAATAACTACTTGGGAATAGTTCAAAACATGTTCTTGTCATCATTATTATTCCATTAATTTAATCGACAAATTTTGAATTGGTGGATGCATATAGTTTCGCTATATTCTTGGTTCACTTCAACGCCATCAAACTCGTCTTCTCTCCCTCTCTGCCATGGCTTTCTTCACCACTTCTTCATGCTCTAATCGAACCCAAAAACAAACGTTTTTCTTCACATGTATCTTCATCTTTTTCACTTTGTTCCATAACACTGTAGAGTCCGTTTCCTTCAACTTTTCCAGCTTCCAGCAGTCAAACTTGAACAACCAAATAAACTTCATGGGTGATGCTTTTCCCTCAAACGGTGTTCTTCAGCTCACCAAGAACCAACTCGATGGCCCCATCACAAATAGCGTTGGTCGAGCCACGTATGAACAACCAGTGAGGCTTTGGGATCTAAAAACAAAGAAGCTCACAGATTTCACAACCCATTTCGCTTTTGTCATGAAAGCTGTGAACCAGTCAATGTTTGGTGATGGCTTAGCCTTCTTCCTTGCACCGTTTGATTCTTCCATTCCCAACAACTCAGCTGGTGGGTTCCTTGGGTTGTTCAGCCCGGATTCCGCATTCGACACTAAGAAAAATCAGTTGGTGGCAGTTGAGTTCGACAGTTTCAAGAACGAATGGGATCCGAGCTCAGATCACGTGGGGATCAATGTAAATTCCATTCAATCAGTTGCAAACGTGACTTGGAAGAGCAGCATTAAGACCGGGGCTGTTGCTAATGCTTGGGTATGGTACAACTCCACATCCAAAAATCTCTCTGTGTTCCTTACTTATGCTGATAATCCAACCTTCAATGGCAGTTCTAGTCTTTCTTACGTTATTGATTTGAGGGACGTGTTGCCGGAGTTTGTTAGAATAGGATTTTCTGCAGCAACGGGTTCATGGGTTGAGATACACAACATTTTGAATTGGTCATTCAGTTCAACCTTGGATGGGGATGGTAGGAAAAAGGTCAAGGTTGGCTTAGTGGTTGGTATCACTGTTGGTTTGGGTTGTTTAGCTTGTGTTGTAGGTCTATTATGGTTTACCTTTTGGAGAAGGAGAAATAGATTAAGCGGTGTAAACGAGGACAGCATAGGTGTTGATGCTTCTATAGATGATGAGTTTGAGAGAGGGACTGGTCCAAAGAGGTTCACCTACCGGGAACTAAGTAACGCAACCAACAACTTTGCTGAAGAAGGGAAACTGGGAGAAGGAGGGTTTGGAGGAGTTTACAAAGGTTTGATTGTGAATTCCAACCTTGAAGTGGCAGTGAAGAGGGTTTCGAAAGGGTCAAAGCAAGGGAAAAAGGAGTACATATCAGAAGTGAGAGTTATCAGCCGGCTGAGACATAGAAACCTGGTTCAACTCATAGGGTGGTGCCATGAACAAGGTGAGCTCCTTCTTGTTTATGAGTTCATGCCTAACGGAAGCCTTGATTCTCATCTATTTGGAAATAGAGTGATGCTTTCGTGGGTGGTGAGATACAAGGTGGCCTTAGGTTTGGCATCTGCCCTTCTTTATCTTCATGAAGAGTGGGAACAGTGTGTGGTCCATAGAGATATTAAGTCAAGTAATGTAATGTTGGATGTTAATTTCAATGCCAAGCTTGGTGACTTTGGTCTTGCAAGGCTGGTAGACCATGAGCTAGGTTCACAAACCACTGTTTTGGCAGGCACCATGGGGTACCTAGCCCCGGAGTGCGTGACCACAGGGAAATCAAGCAAGGAATCTGATGTGTACAGCTTTGGTGTTGTGGCACTTGAGATCACATGTGGTAGAAAACCAGTTGAGGTGAAAGAAGAGCCTGGCAAAGTTAGGCTTGTGGAGTGGGTGTGGAACCTCTATGGAAAAGGGAAACTGCTAGAAGCAGCTGACGAGAAATTGAATTTGGAATTTGAAGAGCAGCAAATGGAATGCTTGATGGTTGTGGGGTTGTGGTGTTGTCACCCTGATCATACCATGAGGCCCTCCATTAGGCAAGTAATAAGTGTGCTTAACTTTGAAGCCCCTTTGCCAAGTCTTCCATCCAAGTTGCCAGTGCCAATGTACTTTGCACCTCCCATGGAGATAGGTCAATTCTCCTACACTTCATCTGTCGCCACAGCCACAACCAAAGAATCCTCCCCATACTCCTCAATGTCTACAGGCTCCGGAAAGTCATTACTATAGCCATAAAATTATTTAACTTTTCGGTATATATGATGTATTTCAATTGTGTACTAGCATAACTTGCTTCTTTTAGTTGTGTTATGAAAATTTCAAACCATGTATATTGCATCATACACAAAACTGAGTCACAACAGTGGAAGATTAAACCGTGAAGCTTAAAGTAGTTGGTGTTTGGTGCTTATATTTATTTGCCAAGGCCGGCCAACCCATCTAATGGGCATAAACTGGCTGACTTTTTCGTTTACTTGCCATTCGGTCATATACCAGCTTGCCATGTTTATATCTCAAATACATATTCTTCTTTACCTACGTTTTATACTCACTTTTTCTAATAAAATATTATATAACAATAAAATAATAATTTATTTGAATATTAAATGGTTATATTTTATTACGTGGAGTGTCAAAATATCTGAATTCTTCTTCTTATGCTTCACAATGGACAACAGTATTTTCTGGGACAAAGCACTAAAGCATCAATCTTTTGGGCCTAAAATGAAGCACTAAATCTGTATGAAAGTTGCTATTCTCGCTCTTATTCTTGTTAAGTTCACCTTACTTTTCCAAAAATAAGTTTTTGTGATGGAATTTTGTTTCCTGTTTTAATATTTATTGTAAACACTTAGCGCGATGGAAATTTTGTGTGATTTTTGTAATACATTTAACTTGTATCATACTTTTTTTAAATTTTTTTATAAAATGTGTAAATGTTTTACAGATAAATCAATTTTGTCATACCATATGCTTTTAGCGAGTTTCTTTTTCTAATCACGCTTTTTCATTCATACACTTAAACATGAGACTTTACTTAAATGGATTGAATATAATTTTAGTTAGATTAACAACTAGATGATTTATCATAATTAATTTGATTGCTATTAAAAGATTTTTTTGGAAAAATAAACAACTTTTATGTATTGATAATCGCATGAAAACGTATATCCTTGTAAGACTTTGTCTAACACTTAACAAAAAGTTATTTTTAGTGTATCTAAATAAGCTTTTGATATTTTCGTTGTCTACACTCAACAATGTTCCATTTGGACCCATTACCGTTATGACTTAGTCGCAAATTCATCTCTTTTTCGTAATGTTTCTCCGTTTGGATCACAGATTCAGTGCCACATGTTTTGTTGCCTTCACCTTGCAACATTTTATTTCCCATCAGCCTATGCATAACAAATTTGTCACTTTGCCAAACAATTCGGACATTTTTGTTTCAGCCATTTGTTCTGTTCTACTGCTACCATCTTTCCATGTCAATGTACTATTTGTTTGAGTTTTATTGCTTGACAATTGCTACTCTCTCACTCCATATAATTTCTTGATATAGTACTCTGATACAAAACTCCAAATGCAGATTATGTATTTGGTATGGAGAAAAAGAAGATGCAAAGTAACAACAAAGAATGCTCCAAAGCATTTTCACAGTCCTTGTCCCTTATAGAAAGTCTTTCTAATTCCCTTTTTGCATAACTAACTCTTTTTGTAATTTGTTGTACGGCAATAAGATTCCTATTAATACCAGCTTTTGCAATATCCAACTTGTTCTCTGAAGGCAGAGATGGTTACTGAATGCCGTTTGAAAAAATCTACTCCCAATTAGATAGCCTCTTGCAGCGGTTGAGCCTTCCAAAGAATAAAACATTGTAGGAGAGTACGTAAGAATGCTTTTGGAACCAATAGAAATGTTTCTTTCACTTCCAACGTCGAAGGTAAAGATGCTATAATGTGGGAATCCCGGGGAAGGCACCTTTAAGTTGTATAGAATTTGGTCTATCTTAACTTCTCTTATTAGACTATGTATATATATATATAAACAAGTATTAGGGTGGACACTAAGTGTACAAATTACAGGTGTACATCACCCTTTTTCTGATATGCACCAAGCTTTCTTCGGTAAAAACAACTTACATTCTATGAAAACTATCATGCTTAACCATAGTTTACTCTGATGGAAACATTTTTGTTGTCATAAAAGACACTACAGAGTTTATGATGTTTAGTAATGTTTTTACTGTCACGTTTATTTAAAATTGTTACTTTTATTTAAATTGATACTTATATAAATTTTAATTATTATAGTAACATTTTCTATTATAAACGTTATTATAAATAATATAAATATAATATTGTAACATTTTACATTAAGTTAATATATATTATTATTTTCTTTTTATTTGACTATATCTTTTTTTTTCTAACATCTCTGTTTAGCATTTTTTTTTTCTCTCTCTCGACAAATCAGATACCACACAGAAAAGCAAATCCAGAGTTTTTACCTTTAAACTTTTTAGTATAGTAGTTAGTTTAGATTATCCTTTTTTTCTTCAAAATACTCTCTCAATAACGACTTGTAATCCGATCACGCGATCTCACCATAGAATCCTCAAATTTACCATCACCGTTTCTATCGTCCACCGCCAACCGTGAAGGATGTACTTGCCGTTGTTGCCATCATCAATAAGTTCGAGCCTAAGCAGGTATTTAGTTTCTCGCATTGAATAGCAATTTCATACTTAGATTATTCGTCGTCAACAATTGTATTAATTTGTAGTGATTTAAGACAGAGAAAAAATTTGTATTGACTTAATTAGTATAAAAAATTTGAATAATTTTTAGTTTCGATTTAAGTCGATTTTTATGTAAAACTAGTATTGGGATTGTTTATGGAATTGAGAAAGTAGTGGACGAATATTATTTTAGTTCCAAAATCGGTCTAAACATATACTTCTGATATTTGTTTCTCATTCCTAGTTTTAGAGGATGTATTAAAACTAGTTGTGTAGTGTAAAACAAGTTGTTGTTCACAAGAAAAGGTTTATCTCCTAAATGCAAGAAACATTACAGTGAATTTAGTGTTCTTGTTCTTGTCACACACCATTAATGATGGTTTAAGCGTAGAGACATGGTTATACTTTTAGTTCATTAATTTTTTTCCGTCACATGCCACTACCTAGTAAATTGACTGTGATGAGTAAAACTGAGATCTGATCATCCCGCTGATTCTTCTTATGCATTCTCACATTGTCTGACACATTTCCCTACTTAACTTATAGATAGTGGCATTAGCTAATATAATATTTGTAACCATATATTTATCGAGCTGCTTCTAATTTGATTTAGCAATCTGTTAAGATGATGCCGCTTGTGTCTATTTCCATGTATAAAACCCCATACATTGTTTTAGAATCCTAAATTTATTATTTAAAAAATCTGGCCTTCATTTAAGATGTTATGAATATTGTTCATGGTTGCTGCTTTAAAAAAAAAAAAAATAGTCATAGCATAATGTATCACCATTATAGTCTTAGCACTTCCTTTCACTACAAGAAAATCATTAAATAGTAATTTATTTAGAGACCAAAAATAATTATTGGTCATTGTATTAACTATTTTGAGATAAAAAATAATCATTACAAAAAAATCATTAAATAGTAACTTATTTAGAGACAAAAAATAATTAGTAACTATCACTATAAGAAAATAACTATTTAACTACTAAATAAAATATAATGATAGTGACTAAAATAAGTTTAAATTAATAATAATAAATTGAGAATATTATTTAAATTAAAAATTATGAATGATCCTTGATTTCTGAAATAAAAATAAAATCCCAACAACAACAATAATTAAAAATAAATTGAGAATGGTTTTTGATAAAGGAAAATAAAGATTTGAATATTTAGAAAAAAAACCATAACCAAACAATAATAATAACTTGTATAGATTAAATTGGATTCAGGTATTCTTGCCTACTTTTCCCACAAAGGAAGAATATCGAACCAAATTTCTTGTGTTAGTGTAGAATATTCGTCTAGCGATTCCATGGTGGCGAAAGGTGTACCGATGATGATGGCGGCAATTGTGGCCATCCTTAACTTAACAAGATCTTCTTATTGATGGTGGGATATCAACGACTTTTCGCTCCGGCAGAATCACATCTTCCACCTCCTCGTCATCCTCTATGGAATCGTCGTTGATTCCTTCAACCGCATTTTTTCCACGACTCTCTATGATAGATTTCAATTCGAGTTTTGTTAGGGTTTTTTTGTGTTTATTTTATTTTTCAATGATTATTGTGATTGTAATTTTACAATGTTAGGTTCAAATAGTGTGAATACAAGTGAAAGTGCCGGAACATGACTGGACCACGTCTTTCACTATCTTAATTTCTGGGTGAATGGAGGTTTGTATCATTCTAATATAACTTTTTTCTTTTCGTTTGTTTTTTTTCATGTAGAAATTTTGAATGTTTTTATTTATATGATGCTTGAATTTTCTGGCACAAATTTAGTGCTCTCTCTGGTTTTGCAGTTCAGTGTTTTGTTTTCGTCTTCCGTCGAGATGTGTAGAAGTTATAACCACATGTAAAGATAATTTGTTCATGGTTTTTTCTTTTCATTTCAGCCTTGTGTGTGTATATTCTTCAACACCAAACCTATTGCATTTTGACAAAAATCTTACCACATAATTCCTTACTTTATTTATTCAAAAGTCCTTGCAATAGATGTTGAAGCACTGAAATCATCTTTAATAGGACTGTTTGAGAAGTGTCGTGCTTGGAAGTTCTTCGTATATATCAAGATTATGATGAGAGTGATCCCAAATCTCACGAAGGACTAGATTTGAATCAAGTTACGACAAGGCAACTGACATAGTATTTATGTGATTCCTTCGTTTTCCTTTATATTTCTTGATTCTTCATCCCTTAAAATCTTGCTTCAGTTTCACTAAGCATAAAATATGATTGTAATCTAGTTTAATACCTTCATAATCTAGTCTACTATATGTTTAATGATTTCTCCAAATGTAGGAAATTTAGTCTTGTTCATTTTAAGTCTATTACATTGATATTTTGCAGACATATATAGAGTCACTTGTTAAACTCTATCAACGTGTAATATGTTGCTGCAAACATTGATTAAAAAACACATTAAAATGGATATCAATAAGTTGAGGAAAACTCTGGAGGAGTTGGAACTAGTGAATGCTCATGCTCATAATATAATTTCTCTTCACTCCAACTTTTCCTTTCTCCACGCCTTTTTTGAGGCCAATGGTGAAGTGCTTATTTTCTCACTGAACTCTATTTCTTTCAAGTGAAAGAGGCATGCAACAATTGTTACAATTTTTTAAGCACAAATATGTTATATTTTGGTAGGGAAAATTCTCCATCCATTTTGGAAATGTTGTTGCTTTGTAACCACTTTTTGAGAGAGATTTTAGGTCTTGGTGAGGTTGTAAGTTGCTAAATACATCTAATTCAATTTTGAAGTCGGTGGTATTGTCGTTATATCTAGACCATTCCAATTATTGACAGTTTGGCTTTAGGCAACAGCTAAAAGTGTTGTTTAAAGTGAAAAAATCGTTGCCTAAACCTTAGACAATAGTTTGGCAACAATTTTACAGTCGTAGGATATGCGTTCGTTGTTGTATACTATAGACAACGATTTTTTTACTAAGGCAACACTTTTCGTAAAATCGTTGTCTATAATGCTACATTAGACAACACTTTTCAACCAACTTTTAGGCAACACTTTTACTAAGACAACACTTTTTAAAATGTTGCTTATTGTTTAAGCAACATTTTTAAAATGTTACCTATTATTTAGACCACACTTATTTACCTGTTGCATGTTGTTTAGACCATGCTTATCTTGCCTATATTTTAAACCACACTTTTTTAACTATTGACAATTGTGTTGGCCACATTTATTTAACTGTTGTCTATTGTTTAGACCATGTATATTTATTTGTTGCTTTTATTTGACTATTCAAATTGTATATTCTATACTTATAATATTTTTTAAATTTTAATTATTCATTTATTTATAATATTTTAAAATTTTGTATAAATATAATATTTTTTTCAATGTTGCTAAATACCCTTTAGGCAACATTTGCAAATTAACTTTTGTTGTAATTTATTCCATTTTCAATTGTTAAATCTATTAAGCATTAGACTTTATACAATATTTTCAAATTCACTGTTGTTATATATTTATTCCACGTTTATAATATTTTGAGTTTTCTCTGAGTTACATATTCCATGTATGCTTAGCTATAAATTTTAGTCATTTAAAGTAATTAGTTACAATACCAATTCATTCAAAATAATAAATTACAACAAAAGTTCATTCATTTATTTCTTCTTCTTCTCCAATATGGTCTTGAGATTCAACCTGAAATTAAACATGCATAAAACAAGTAAAAACCTTGCTCGGAAAAAATTATCATACAAAAGTAGTTGAAGACAAGAGGAATAAAGTGAATGGTAATCATTAATCCATTCAAAATTACCGAGAGATAGTCCTGCTTCATGAAGCCTGAAACATTGCTCAATATTGTTGCATTAACATAAAATAGCTTAAGTAGCATCCTTAAAAACAGATTGCATCCTAGAAATCAACAAGTCAAAAGCAAAACAGTAAAATTGGGTCGGTAAGTAACAAAGACAATCAAGCACAAACCTTTACAAAATTGATGCAACTGGATAAAATTAATAATGAATATTTGTACACATATTTTTCACAAGATGTATAAGATTGGAGAGAAGGAATTTATTCAATACCAATTCAAAAGTTCAACAATTTCAGCATAAGCTCCTTACTATTTATAATAATTTTGCTAGCTTATATTTAAGCCCAGTAACAATATTGCCTATCGTTGTGACAAAGAATATATAAACTTCTTCTTCTAATAGAAGAAGAAGTTAATACTAACTAAAATAAGGGTTTACTTAATGAAAAAGTTTTAATATTGTTAATCAATAAAAAAAATCAGTTTTAAATATAACTTTTAAGGTAATTATTTTAAAAATTCAACAAAATTATTATTCATAGCAATTTGTAATGGAGCCGTTGATCATGTGACTCTATAAAAAATCTTTCCACTATGAGTTTTTTATTATTTAATCTTGAAACGAAATCCTACTTGAACACACTCATGGTAACATTCATAGTCAATATATGACTATGAAACCAACCACACACAGCTGTTTAATATTTCTTTTCATTTACCTCTATAAATATGTCAAAAATTTCACTCCACACCTTATAGGTCTTTGGCAACAAACTCCTGAGAGCATATTTTATTTTCTAGATACATTAAAATTGCCACTTGAATACAGTTTGTTTTAAGATTTTTAGCAACTCCAATGGTACTCCGCAGTGTTGTAGTGTGAATTTAAGTTGCTTAAACTATATCACAATGGTAACTGCAATCATACGATTACTTTAATATTATCCTATTTCATTTCTTATAAGAGAAACAAATGTTCAAATTTCAATATTTTATTCTAAATATCAATGATTGGATGAGTATGGTAACCAGACTCTGGTAACCAATTTTTTTTATCCATTCTTTTCTATTTGCAAATATTATTTTCTAGCACCTACATTAAAAAAGTAAGAAATATTGAAATGCACGATTATAAATCAACTATAAATCTCTACTACTTCGTTTTATTAGTGAGGTTCCAAGTTTTTAGAATGACAGGTGCTAGCATAACAAGAATAAGAATTATATTGGGTTCACAAGGCCAAGGTTCCAATCAGTTATGTCTGAGATAAGAGATTAAAGAGTCTAAGGTGAAAGAAAGTACTTACAGGTACATTACTCGATGTAATTAGCATTAAGAACTGAATTCTTAGTTACTTGTGGATCAAACAATAATTTGCATGTCACGACTTCAAAGAGTTTGTGGAGTGTGCAATCTGATTCAAAATTAGAAATCCTTTGGCAAATCTGGAACTTAAGAGGCCCAATCCTAAAGAACCTACAACACCAGGTCAACACACATTAAATTACTAACCCTTTTTCAAGGACGAAATTAGTTAAACAATGAGTTCTGTTGCATTAAATTTCATAACAAACCATGCTGCATAATGAACATGTGATACAGAGTGAAGTATCAGTGTATCATAGCTCGTGGTTGGTTACTGAAACTCCAATCCCAACGATAATTTAGAAACCAGAAAAGCTAATTCATATAGCCCTGTAATAATGCAAACCTAAATCCAACAGAATGCAGTTTGTCCTAGAATTCATGATCTCATTTATCTATTCTTTCGTTACCCCGACAGTCTAATGCCTAAGAGAACAATACAACAATAGAAATCCCTCACTTACTGCAACATGTTGATACCTTGGCGAAGGGAAAACTCTAGATGCAAAGGTCCATTCCCACTGGCCATTCCTATGCATGAGCACTTCAAAAGCATCTACTAGTCGCCGCAAAAAGATAAATACAATATATATTATATTTTACTAAATAAGCTAGAAGAAAGATTCATAAGTCAGAAGAATACAATGACAAAGTAAATTTTTATGCTTTAATATAATTACACAGTACACTACAATTTAATAATGCAAATGGAATGTTCAAAATTCAAGAATGATAGATTAACGTATTAAGTTTTCTAAAAGCAACAGAATATAATTATCTAATTAAAGCGATGATCAATAGTATAGCTATAGAAAAGTCTCTTCCACCATAGAGTAAAAATATTCCATCTACATGGGCACTAGTAGTTGTGTATCTAAAAATCCGAGGTAGAATAGTGAAAAGATTCAATACATCTATGTGTAGAAACAATGCAGACAATTAAGGCTTCTTTAGCCAGGACAACAAATAGACGTACATATAAACAGCATTAATCAAGCTCCTTAACATTACCACTTGAAGGAGCCCCATCGTCTTTTTCTAATCCATATGCCTCAAGCTTTCGAGCCTAGGCAGGGGCCTTTGGAGCTCATGACAATAATCATAGAATAGTTCTTTCCCAACGCAACTATAATAACCTACCAATTTAAACATTTATACGCAACTATAATAACCTGCCAATTTAAACATTTATTCAGATTGTGAATGCCACTGCAAACCTAAGAATGCACAAAAGATAAAATAGAACTCCATCACTAATGCATTTGAAAAGAGCTATAATTAAGAAATACCTTCACAGAACAATTTAGATTAGGCGAATGATTTGCATCAATCTATCACCCTTTCAGTAAGCATCAAGAACCAATTGAATACAACTATTTATGGTTCATCTGTTTGATACATGATTATATCTAACACGGAGAAGTTTTAGGCACAAAGAATACATATCAGTAAAAGCATTCCTAATCATTCAATTTAAAGAGAAAAGATTAATTTTTAGTCATATATCTTTAACGAAAATCCTAGATCCTAAATCGTCAATAGCAAAACCCTGAATCATCACCTGCTTTTGTCAATAACGAAATCCTAAATTCATTCTCGTTTCTCACCACTAGAGTGAAAAATAAAAAGAAACGACAAAAATTACCTACAATGTATGTGTAACAGAGTTGAACATCGAAGATGAAATCAATCGCAAAAATGAGTTTCTCATTGAGATGTGTATGAAAATCTTTCACTATACCAGAGATGGATCGAAGTTGGATAAATGCAAGTCGAATCAGTGATGTGTATGAGAAAGGTGTTGAAGATTGTTTAGAATTTGTTAAACGGAATGGAGCAACAATAAATGGAAGATATTACTATCCGTGTGTGAATTGTGTGAATGGAAAAAGACTAGATATTGAGTTGATACGAGAGCATGTTCTTTGTGATGGTTTCTTGAAGAATTATACAACGTGGGCTTGGCACGGTGAAGTTCTAGACTTACCATATGTATCTGAGCAAGATCAGTGTGAACATTCTGAACTATATTCTGAAGATTGCATGGAAGACATGATTCGTGATATTGGAGAAGAGAGTTTCCACCAAACCCATGTGTTTGATTCTTTGAAAGATGATTCACTAACAGAATTGTATACTGGTTGTTCAAGTTCTTCACGTTTGTCAGCAGTATTACGTTTATTTAATATGAAGGCAAAAAATGGGTGGACTGATAGAAGTTTTACTGAATTACTTGAATTTTGGCATGAAATACTTCTTCAAGGTAATACACTGTCGACCGGTCACTATGAGGCCAAGAAGATATTGTGTCCAATGGGTTTGGAGTACCGAAAAATAAATGCTTGTCCAAATGATTGTATACTGTATAGAAAAGAATTCAAAGGATTGCATAAGTGTCCCAGGTGTGGGCTATCAAGATAAAAAGTAAATGAAGATGACGGGGATGAAGATGACATGAAAAAGAGTCCTCCTGCCAAGGTATTGTGGTATCTTCCAATTATACCATGTTTAAGACGTTTTTTTGCCAATGTTAACTATACAAAGAACTTGACATGGCATGCAAATGGAAGAAAATGTGATGGGTTGTTACGACATGCTGTCAATTCACTTCAATGGAAGAAAATTGACTTTATCCTGAGTTTGGAACTGATCCAAGAAATCTCAAACTTGGTCTTGCAACTGATGGAATGAATATGTATGGTAATTTAAGTAGCAAACATCTCATGCATGTTTTGCTAATTATTTATAATTAGCCATATTGGTTGTGCATGAAGAGAAAATATATGATGTTGTCTATGATGATATCAAGAACAAGGCAACCTGGAAATGACATAGATGTTTATTTAACTCCTTTGATAAAGGACTTGAGATTGTTATGGGATGATGGCATTGAGGTTTTTGATGCATATGAAAGGTGAATTTCAATTTGAGAGCATTGTTATTTTCCACGATTAATGATTTTCCATCATATGGAAATTTGAGTGGTTATAGTGTCAAAGGACATCGTGCTTGCCCGATATGTGAAGCGAACACAAGTTGCCATAAGCTAAAATATGGGAGGAAGACGTGTTACATTGGCCATCGAAAATTTTTGAAACGTAATAACCTTATCACAGGTTGAAAAAAGTGTTTAATGTTGTCAGGAAGACAAAACTGCACCTCCACCCTTAACTGGTGACGAAGTGTATAACCGAGTGAGCCACGTCGAAGTCACTTATGGGAAAATTGTCAAGCATAGTAGTGTGAAAAACATATGGAAGAAGAAATCGATATTCTTTGAACTTCCATATTGGTTGAAGTTAGATGTTAAACATTGTATAGAGGTAATGCATGTGGAAAAGAATATTTGTGATAGTATAATTAGGGCATTGCTAAATATTAAAGGAAAGACAAAGGATGGAAGTAATGCTTGTAAGGATCTGGTTGAGATGGGTGTGCGGTTTGAGTTACAGCCCCAACCTCATGGTAAATGAACGTACTTGCTACCAACATGTCATACTTTGTCAAAATTCAAAAAGATCAGTTTCCGTGGGTGTTTGCAAGGAGTTAAAGTACCACAAGGATACTCTTCAAATATCAAAAGCTTCATCTTAATGGAATATTTGAATCTTATTGGCTTAAAATCTCATATTTTCATGTTCTAATGTAAGACCTTTTCCTAGTGGCTATTCGTGGAATTCTACCAAAAAGTATTAGATAAATCATCACTCGTCTTTACTTATTCTTCAATGCTATTTGTAGGAAAGTAATTGATCCTACTAGGTTGGATGACTTAGAAAATGAAGTTATCATTATCTTGTGTCAACTGAAGATGTATTTTCCTCCTTCATTTTTTGATATCATGATCCATTTAATTGTTCATCTGGTGAGAGAAATTAGAATATGTGGTCCTGTATTTTTACGATGGATGTACCCAATTGAGAGATGCATGAAGATATTCAAAGGGTATGCGAATAATCCATATCGACCAGAAGCATCTATTGTTGAGAGATATATTGCAAAGGAAGCAATTGAGTTTTATACCACGTATATGTTAGAAGTAGATGCTATAGGCGTACCGAGGTCGAGGAACGAAGGAAGGCAAGAAGGCAAAGGCACACGAGGTGTGAGATAGTTCAAAAAGATCAACAACAAGTACTCCAAGCACACTTCTATATTTTGAACAATACTGATGATGCTCTTCCTTACATAGATGAACACAAAATGTTGTTGAAGACAATGAATCCACGTACAAATGAGAAGTGGTTATTGAATGAAGATAACAAGACGTTTTTGAAGTGGTTTAAACAAAAAATTCTTCAAAACGATTGTGATTTTGATGATTTGAAATGGTTAGCACGAGGACCTAACTTTGATGTCATAACATGGTCTGGGTATGATATTAACAAGTTCTCTTTTTACATAAACACTGAGGATCAGAAAAGTACAATGCAGAATAGTGGTGTCACCCTTGAGATAGAGTCAATGCACTTTGCTAGTTCAAAAGACAACAATCTTGTCATGGCTACAATAAGTTACTTTGGAGTAATTGAAGAAATCTGGGAAGTTGGCTACGTCAAATTTAGAGTTCCAGTATTTAAGTGTAAATGGGTTGATAGTAACAAAGGAGTGCATGTTGATGATTTGGGTTTACCTTGGTTGATCTTGCAAAGAAAGGTTCTAAGGAAGATCCTTTCATCATGGTTTACCAAGCAAACCAAGTTTTTTATGTCAAAGATCCTTCTAATGAAAGGTGGTCAGTTGTTATACAAGGAAGAACTGAATATGATGTTGATAACCATGACAACTCAATAGTCCAACATGCTGACAACTCATTTTCAAGACACTTACCTGCTATCAATGAGGAAAATGATGTTGATGAAGTACATGTTACATGGAGTGATCACAATAAAGAAATATGGGAAAACATTGTAACACTACCAGAATAAAATAAAGTAATGTTTAATTTATTGTTGTTTTTATTTTGAATTGAATATTGATTGTACCCAATTTGATCATTTAATGTTAAGCTTAATTAATTTTGTAAGTTTTAATCTTATGTTTGTGTTCTTTTTAGGTCATGGTTGATTCACAGAGGAAGAGTAGAGAACTTACACGGTTGAAAGCTATTACTCACTACAAAAAATTGTGTATGTGGTGACATTTTTTTTTTGTATAAAGCGTCGATTATAAACGCCACTTTATACATGTGCGGTGTTTGCGAAAAACGCCATAGATCTGACCGCCACAAAATATAAAATGGTGTTTTTGCCCGAAACGCAGCAGCATGCGCTATATTATGCCTTGTATAAAGCGGCATTTTGTTCGATGTAATTAATGTCAATTGAAATGTCGTAATTATTTTTATTGCCAACAATAATAAATGATACCTCTAAACGCCATTATGAATGTTTTAATACGACGCTTATTATGGTCATATTATAATTAATGGTGAATGATAATACGTTAGTTCTAACTGTTGTAATTTTAATATTAAATAAAAAAATATGCAGTATTTTATAATTATATATCCAATAGTATTTAATAATTTATCAGATTTTATAATCATATATGTTACATACATATCCAATAGAAAAAAATTAAAATAACACAACTTTTGTAATAACAAAAGATCAAATATTTCATAGTGCAACATAACATAGTATATGTTCTAACAGAGTTCACAAAATATTATGTTCCAAGACACTATTACAACTTACTAAATTGTTCAAACCTACTTCCCTTACGAAATATAAAAAAGAGAACAATATATATATATATATATATATATATATATATATATATATATATATATATATATATATTTAATCTGTCTTGTTGCCTCCACTTGATCCTATAATGTGATTTGGGGATGGAGCACCACTTGCAACATCTGATGCCTGAAATATTGACAGCAAAAAAAATTAAATACTGCTGCAGGATGACTAAAAATACAAGTTTATGCCATCTGAACATCATTATGACTAAAACAAGTTTAATGTGCAAAAACTAAAATGCTCTAATTCAGAAAGCAAGATGCTCTTCTATACTATTTATTTCTCTACTAGAGTTTCAAATCTCAAATGATATAGATTCAATTTTTGTCATTCTTCTATTCCTTTGTTTCGTTCCATTATGATATAGTGCAAAATTATAACATGTATATTAATATAGAATTATAACATGGTCTGCTTAGACCAAATATGATACAGTGAAGAAAATGCCTAAACCAAATATGTCCCGGTTAAAGAATAATGCTCCAATCAACATAGTAAAAAAGTTTTACCTTTAGTAGTCACAAATGAATTAATTGATTATGCTATATATGGTTCGTGGAATCAAAGGGTCAAAGTTCAAGAAATATAGTTTCTCAGTTATTGCATTAGCTAAAGTAAAAAACAAATATAAGGAAACAGAACAACTTATTCAGAATAACAAAAAATAAAAAATAAATCACTGGTAAAATGTATATATATTATCACCTTGCTTGGAGAAATTTACTCTATGGCTCAGTATCTGGCTTGTCGAAAACGCCCTTATGTCCTGCAAAAGTATTTTCATTCACTTCCAAGTTCAGGTCCTAACAATATTTGGCAAATGTTATAAATAATTGACACAACAATGCCATTGTTTCCATCTAAACTAACTTTCACTTATTAGATAAAACTTTGAAAAGGGTTCAAGTTATTGGGGATGGTGACAGAGGAACTCAAGTAGAATAAAAGAAATATTTATGTACCACTTTTACATCTGACTTCAAATGACATTTTGCTTTCTGTAACACAACTAAATTTTGTGGTGACATTTCCAGTATACTATCTGGCTGTATTGAAAGTTGACTTGGACAAGACATGACTTTCTCAGTGTTGGAGAGTCTTAAAGCACTAGTTATGTTATCAAGATTTAAGGATTCAATAGAACCATCCATAAAAGATAAATTTGAACTCTCTCTACCAAAATATACAATTGTGGTATTATCCTAAAATGTCCAGCCACTCCAATCAATGGGTGAGGTATCATGCTGCATTGACAAGAAAAAAGTTGCACAAATTAAAATTTAGAAAACAGGAATATGCAAACCTTTGATAATTTTATTAATTAAAGAAATTTATTATGATGAAGAGAAGAAATTAAAAGAAAAAAAGTTGAAACATAGAAGTGAAAAGCAAAATAGATGACTGAATAAGATAAACATAGTTTAACCCAACTGATATTTCCTGTGAACAAATCTTGAAATGTTCAGTAGAGATGTTATTTTGAAATATATTTTCCAAATTTTTTACAATTCAATTCATAGGTAGGCTAGTTATAGGCTAGTTTAGTTAATTAAGTTTTCACTCAAATTAGTTCAGTTTAGTTGAGTTTGACAATAGTTTAGCTCAATTAATTTTATTTTAAACTATCCTAGAGGCCACAAAATCAAATTAGAAATACAATTATCATACCTGAACATTTTCAAATACATGAATAGAACCACTATATCCTTTTCCTTTCTTCTTAGCAGATAAAGCTCATCGGCACCATTCATTTTCCTCCTTCCATAGGAAAAAAAAGGGATGTATTTTTCGCCCTGCGTATACCTTTGCATCAAGCTGATTCCAAAAATATCAGAAAGTACACCACATATTATCAACTACAGCATACCCAATGCTACTAATTAGAGCATGATATTTCACAACACATGATTTAAAATCGAATTATAATCTTAAAAGTTCAAATTACCTTCACTTAAATCAATGACATTTTGTTATTTCACAACAGCAAGATTTAAAATCAGCAACATTTTGTACCGATTTCGAGCACATTTCCAATGGCAACAAAAACCACTATTAGTGTTGAATTGTGGACAGCTACATCCAGGGGCACACCGATTTCTTTTGTTTAGGGGAAAAGGAAAATAAAAGAGGAAAGATAACATTATTTGATACAACAGCACATACAGAACAATCAAAATCAGCAACACAAACCAAAATCCACAGCAAATCCCGACCAAGGATCGATCAACAACAAAACTTAAACTCGATCAAATCGAAACAAGAACACACCATTCCGATTCCAAAAATACGAATAACCACCGAATGCGGAATGCAAACAGACGAAGAAGGAGAAGAAGAACGGACCTGGATCGAGCTGTAGAACGAGAAAAATGTTGGGAACGAGAGAGATAGGTTCTTCAATGTTGAAAAGTGAAATTGGGAGAATTAGGGTTTTGATTCAATTAAACTAAAGAGAAGTGAAATTGGGAGAATTAGGGTTTTCATTCAATGAAGAAGAAGAGAACTGAAATTGAGGGAACAAAACATTTTGTGGAAACTTTACGTTGGAGGGAACAAAAAAGTTTGGGGGAACGAAAGTTTGAGGGAAAGTTTGGAACAAAACTTTGCGTTTTCGGGAATGAATAGTGCGCGCGCTCAAAAAATGATATTATGTATAAAGCGTTCTAAATGTCGTTTCTTAACCTTAAAATGTGGCATTCATTAAAATGTCATTTTATATAGTATAATATGACACGTTTTTTGAAATGCCATATTAAAATCGCCACCACATACATCATTTTTTGTAATGATTGTTAGTCGACTTGGTGGTTCTAAGGTCCTAGTAGACATAGACCCTCAGACTGGTAGGGCTTTAGGCCCTAATCGTGCCCAGTTTTCTAGCTATTTGGGTGTTTTGGCACATACGAAGGTGTCGATTTTGCTTCTGACTTGGGATCATGTGATTGAAGTTGAGAAAAATATGATTTGGTAGGATCTTACTGTAAGTCATTTATTTTAAGCTTATTGTAAGTCATTAATGATGATAATTATGTGTTATATGTTTAATGACTTGTTAATTTTATTTTGCAGACAAACTTTGAGTTTGAAACATCTCCATTAATTAGAAAGAAAATTATGTCATCCATTGTTATTAAATGGAGAATTTTCAAGACAAACTTGACCAGTTGGTACATCTTTGGTCAACATAAGAGAAAGTCCCCTTGTGAGAAGTATTCCATTGATGAATAGACTTGGACACAATTTATCCAATCTAGTAAGGATCCCTCTTGGCAGGTTTGTTTTATCCATCATAATTTCATTAAATAATATGACTCGGCAACAAAGTTTTTTATTTATTAAGTAGGAGAAGAGGAAGAAAGCCCAAGACATTCAACACAGAACTGTCACCCCCACCGGTTGTCTTGAGGGGGTATGATTTATTAGAAAAGAATATAACGGAGGAGAAATTAAAAAGATTAAAAGAAACATCATCTTCAGATCTGGACACCGAGGAACACCCCAGTCGTGTACGGACTGTTGGATATGGTGTGGGGGTGAGACAATATTTTGGTTCTACTCCATGTTCTAGCTCATCTCAAAATTCAAATATAATGGATCAAATATCTCGACTTAAAGATAAATTGACGTCTTAAATAGAAGAAAAATTGACGTCTCAGATACAACAAAAGGTACGAGATCAGTTAAGATATGAGTTAAGAGATGAATTAAGAAGAGAATTTGAGGAGAAGTTGGAATATATGGGCATATCACAGCAGCACACTCCTTTGCAGGAAGGTGTAGTACTACCTACACGTGGGAGAGCTAGCACGAAGGGGAGTTGCGCTGCTAAAGACGAGGAGGAAGACACCAACACTGATACCTTATATCGGTGTAAATTATATGTTGGAGATCTTCCTCAACTGTTGGCAATTGGGAGAGTGTTTGCCAGATCTACGATGCTCCATACAGTTCCACTTAGAGATGATATTTGTTAGGTAGTTGTCGAAGAAGTTAGACAGGCAGATGCCGAGGTTCCTGTGCCCACATTAGAGGTTAGACTTGTGTGAGAGGCACCTGATATATTTATTGTGTGGCCTACACATCTCCTACAGGCCATTTCTAAAAGGCCTTAGGTATTGTGATTTGTCTTAATCTTATTTAAATTCACAATTAATGTTATTTGAATTGTTACATTTTGTTTATGTGTTACAGGACCGTGGGAGTAAAAAGAAATCATCAGCTGATGATTTAAGTCCTAGGTCTCCACCACTTGAGTCAGAGTGAATCCACATCAGGAGTTGACTCATATATGCTACGAGTTATTTAATAGTCCGGTTCAAATTTCTTGGGATGCATCCATCTTTGGGGTGGACGGTGTCCCATTGTATATATCTATGCAAGACATCTTGGAACTCATTCAGGGTACCCAGATGTTAAACATTAATATAATTCAGTTATGGATGATGTAAGTATACCTTTCTACATGTTATAAAATTTGACTTATTTCATCAACTATTATTACTAATATTGATTTTAACAACGTAGGTACTTAAATAATTTAGTTTATAGCATAGGGAATCCTAATATTTGTGGATTCCTTGAGCCATAAAGTTTACAGAGGTCTGGAAATAAAAAGATTGACACTCAACAATATATTCAAAGATGGATTTTTGAATCTAAAAAGAGAATTTACTTTGCCCCTATTATCCATGAGTAAGTTTCAAATATTTATATTTTGATCTTAAGTAATGTTGAGAATATGAGATTCTGTAATGTTGTTATTTTAGGTCCCATTGGCAACTGATGATTGTGTGTCCCGCGGACAATATAGTTGTTTGGTTTTTGTTTGTTGCATCAGAAGGCATCGAACGATATGAAACAAATGGTACAAAGGTATCATTTAATTTACTTTAAATAGTATATATCACTCTTTTTTAGTATAATATGTAATTTACTAAACATCTTAGATTTTAGTGCAATGAATCTGTGTAATGCACTTGGAGGAAGATCTACATCCACATCTCAAAACCTCCATTGGATATATCCTAAGGTATTTAATTCTAAAGTAAGTTTATTAAAATTAGCATTCAATTATTTGATGATTCACCTTTAATGAAAGTGCAATAAGCAACAAGTAGGCTGGGAATGTGGATATTACATCATGCATTGGATGAGAACCATAGCACGAGCTGGTATCACCGATTCTTGGGAGCATTTAAGAACATGCCTTAAGTTTGTAGATATGTCAAATGTTTTTCAAGTTTCACTGATTCATAACACATATTGTACATTTATTTCAGGTTTTTCAATACCCAGAGTCATTGGATAAGCAACCAATAGAAGATCTTCAAAAGGAATGGGCAAGATATTTTCTCCAACTTAGAAGTAGTTTGTAGATTAGTTTAGATTAGAAATGTATATAACATTGTATTTATGTAGATTAGTGTAAATATTTAATTATATGTATTGTACTGCAATTGTAATATGAGAATTGAATTCTGAAATCTATTCTGGCTGGATTCTGAATTTATTATGTAGGGGGCTAATAGATAATATGTTTTATATATTAAAAAAACACATACACTACGTCGGTTATGGCCAAAATTGACATGGTAAAGGATACACCACATCGGTTTTGACCATAACCGACGTGGTGTTCCATGTAAAAATAATTACTAAAGGCATCACCACGTCGGTTACATGGAACCAACTGACGCGGTCGGCCATTACACCATGTCGATTTTGGCAATAACCGACGTGGTATTCCATTTCACTTAATGTCGAACAAACACCACGTCGATTTTGACCAAATAACCGACGTGGTGTTGTCTCTTCAGCAACCTCGTAAACTACTTTTCAAATGGGTCTTTGACGTCGATGCTTAGTTTAAACCGACGCGGTGGTTGATTATATGATGTCGGTTGATTAATCGACGTGATGTTTGAAAACTTTCAAAATCATCTTGGTCAACGTCGGTTCGGGAGTCGACGTTAAGGGGCTCCTATAACTAACTTTGAAGACTATTTTTCTACTAATGTGAAATCCGTATATAAAATATACAAAAAATATTACTACTAATATTATCATTAATATTATTATTTTAATAACATTAATAATAATAATATTATTATCATTATTATTATTATTATTACTATTATTATTATTATTGCTACTATTATTAATATTATTAACATCACTATTCATATTAATAATAATATTATTAATAATTATTATATTGTTATTGTTATCAATATTAATATTATTATTATTATATATTAACTATAATAAATATGAATAATACTACTAATAATAATAACTTTAAACACTTTCAGCATATATATGGATGAAAGATAAATGCTTTCCACATTACATGGCATGTGTAAATACTCTCTAAAAGTATTATTATTATAAATATTATTAACATTATTATTATTAATATTATTAATATTACTATTAATATTAATATTATTATTATTAATATTATTAATAATATTAGTAATATTAATCATAATATTATTAATATTAATCATAATATTATAATAATATTAATATTGATATTAATATTAATAATAATACTAATAATGTTATAATAACAAAACTGTTCTGATTTAATGATAAGTCGTTGAATTGGCAACGTTTTTCCCTTCTTGCGGTTGAATTTACATATATTACTATTATATCCTAACTGCTGGTGCATGCAGTGCTCCATATAGGTTATAATAAGGAATGGGATGCATTTTGGTGGGTGATAGAAGCATGCATGCGATGCACCTTGGTTTGATGGTTTTTTGGAGGCCTGGCATCTGCAGACATACTTCATTTTCTTAAATAGATATGTTATTTAGGAGGAGTTTACTGCGTGTAATGCTTATTTGATATGTTATATAACATTCTGTTTTGTCTTGTGCGAATAGTAGTTTCTGGTGTGTGCCCCTCTTTTGTCTATATTTTGTTAGCACTGGTTAGGCTGGTGTGACTTTTTTGGGATTCCTGATGCAAGAAATAAGTCATTTTTATAAATAGAGTAAGATAATCTTATTACTTTCATTAAAATGTTTATGTTTAGATAGAACTTGAGTTCGATTATTGATAATACTAATAATATTAAAGTAATAATTAAAATAACATAAATCATATTAGGAGAAAAAAAATATTTGTAAATTCTTTTTAGAGAAATTCCTTACTTTGGCTATGTGTAGATTCAATTTGTAAATTTTCTTTTGTAGTAAATTCACTACTATTCTTAAACTTAGAAGTTGACTTTCTCTATTACTCTAACATATCTTTTTTACTCTTTCAAGTCTCTTAAGATTTAAGGTTTTACATCAAGATTGCAACTAGATATTAAATGCTATTCACTTTTCCAAAAATGAATGTACACGTACCCAAGCGTCAAGGAAATAATTCCAATACCTTGAAATAATCATCTTCTTAGCTCCATGCGTAGAAATTGTTTCCATATTTTCAAAGTAGTCATAATTTTTTAATATTACGAGTGACATTTCTCATGCTAAATAGTGGTATCCAATAGAAAGTTTGAGAAATCTAGAGACATGTGTTTTCCACCGTACAGTCTCACACGTTTGAAGACCTCCATGATAAACAGTGGAAGGTTTGGTGAGAGGTAAAACTATTTAGAGTTGAGACATGAATAGTTTCAATTTGAAAGTCACCCATCTATGCATTCTTTAGAACACTCACCTAAACTTATGTGCCATTTCATTTAGTTCACATATTTTACAAGTTAAACATGTAATAGCTACAAGGGAGATTGAAGTTGGATACTACCTTTGAAAGTAGAAGATGTTTAGTTTGTTGTATAACTCTCAGATGTATGCGACTTTAGTTCAAATGTAATTTCTGTGAGTGTTCAAATATATCTCTCAGACGTATGTTAAGACCAATGAGTGGATATACCTGACCTCCAAAGGCTAAATTTGGGTATATATAATGGGATCCTGTAATGAATAAGATTGCTAGAAACAAAGATATAGTGTTTTTCAAAGATTAGACAATTAAGGAACTTCAACAAAATGGGCTGGAAAATTTCAAGGTGAGCAATGGTGATGGAAAAATGTCAAATGTAGCTTGCGCTAAGACGTTCTTCAAGAGATAAATGTGCTTCTAATAGGTACTCAAATATGTTACATTCCCTTTCGACGGTGAATCATAAATCTTTGATGAAGTTATAGAGATGAAAGAAGAGACAACAAAGGCCAATATAAGGCATAAATTGTAGTAAATGGCTGCAACTGTCAAAAAAAAAAAACATAGATTTAAAAGAATTTATTTTATTAGTGGTGAATTCTCTATAAAGGTAGTCTTAGGTTTAAAAACTTGTTTAGACTTAGAGATTAAGTAGTTTGATATAACACTATATTTCTTCACAGAAAACTAAAAGAACAAATTTATATGGAGCAACTAGAAGAGTTTGAAGAACAAGGTCAGGAACACTTGATTTGTCGTCTGAAGAAAAGTCTTTTTGTATTGAAGTAGACCACTAGACAATGGTATAAGAAGTTTGAATAATTTATGAATGTAACAATTTTTTATTAGGATGTCAAATGATCACTTCATAAAAAGTTATATCAATAATAATTTATCATATTATTACTATATTTTTACTATATGATGGTTGGTGATAAGAAGAAGACAATTGTCAGTATGAAGAAATCATTAAAGAAGTTTTTCACTATGAAGGACGGTGGACCTAATAACCAAATCCTTGGTCTAAATATGTAAGAGATTGTTCCAAGATGCTATTGTGGTTATGACAAAAAAAGTATATTGACAATGTACTTAAAAGGTTCAATATGGACATAACAAAGCTAGTGAATGTTCCACTTTATGGGCAAATGAAGTTGTGAAAAGAGCATTGTCTAACAAATGGAGATGAGCAAGGTATGAGAAATGTGACTTATTCATTTGTATTAGGTAGTCTTATGTGTGTCATGATCTTTACAAGATTAAACATTACTTATGTAGTTGGAGTTGTGAGTCAATTCTTACCAAATCCTAGTTATAAGCACTGGAATTCTGTGAAATAGATACTAAGACATCTAAAAGAAACTATCAAAACGTGTTTTTGTTTTGGTAATGAAAAACTCGTATTGGAAAAATATATTGATGTTGGCATGGTTGGCAATGTTGATGAAAAAAAATCTACATCAAAATATGTAACCATTTTTGTAAAGGGAGATGTATCATGAAAATCAAAGTTATAAAAATGTATTGCCTTGGAAACTAATTGAATAGAGTGTATTCCTACTTTCGAAAACTACAAGTAGACTCTATAGACGAAAATTTTTCTATAGTTCAGAATCAAAAAACAGTTTGCTATGTATTGTGACAATCAAAGTGTAATTTATATGACTAAGAATCCTATTGATCATTCTCATTCGAAGCATGTTGATGTTCGTTATTATACTAGATAAGAAAAGTGGTAAGTACAAATTTTAAGTGTTTTTATACATGAGAAAGCTTGAGTACTTGTGGGTTTAAGTGTTCTTTAAAATAGTAATTACCCCCAATTTGAGAGTTTTTGGATCTAAATTTAGGTTTTGAGTCCTGAGTTAAAGGAAATAATTTGATCTCAATTATTGTGAAATTTTAGGTATAAAAGAATGAAGAAAATAAGAGATTGGAAGATTCATGAAAAAAAGAAATAAAAATTTTAAAATAAAATAAAGCCCAAGCGAAAAGTCACTTAACCTAAGCTCGAAAAAGAGTTTAAAAGGGCGATTTAGGTTTTCTGAAGGCATCTAGACCTGGAGGAACGAGAGTAGCCGTCAAGGACGAAAGCAATTCGTCAATTATTCTTCTTCTCTGGTAATCTTCCTTTCCTTGGATTGTAATGGCTACCATAAGTAGGTAATTCTTCATCTTTGGGATTGAATGTAATTTTTTGAACTTATTTGTATTTTGGTGATTTTTATATATAATATTCAGTTTCTACTCAATTGGTATTTTCGTCTTGTGCTTAATGCTAGATTTTATCTTATCAATAGAGTCTTAATTTTGATTCTTGAATTTAACTAGGAAGTACTTTTAAGTTTCTGACCTAGATGAAAATACTCAATATATTGGACTACTAGGGATAGGTTTCGATGTATTGATTGCGTATAACATTTGTTCTTAATGCTAAGTAATTTACTAAATAATTGAAAGATCAGTGTTTAGGAAATTTTCTTATGAATTTCATGTCAGAGGAATCAGTGTGAATGATTTTTATATGTGCATCAATTGTGAGTAGTTACGGATATTGTATGTTTTTATCAAATCCAAAATATCAATGAGGGAGATAGATGAAGTTCAATCCCAGAGTCCTTCTAGATCTTTTAAACCCTTTTTGATAATTGTTAATTATTTTTTAATTGCTCTTTTATGTTCTTTTGTTATTTAAATCAAATCTTTATCAAATCATCCTGAAAATCATAATTGCTTAGTGAGTAGTGAAACTGATATTTATAAGCAAAACTGTTTTCTGTGGGATCGACACTCGTACTCTACAAATCTATATTACTTTTGACTCAGTATACTTACTGAAAAAAAAAATCAACAGAAAGCTTTGAATCATGACTTGTTATATCTAGAAAAAGTTTACATAAATAATAATTGACTGGACATGTTGATAAAGTGATATCAGTTAAGAAATATTTGATTTATTGCATGGGTGTGAGGAGTTAATTCAAGTCAAAATAAAAAAGAATATTGAAAATATCTCTTCTTAACTAAGGGAAAGCATTTTTATACATGGGAAATAAAAATATAATTTATTCCATTGAAATTATTTCCTTAACTTTTGAAAACATACACTTTCATCTTTGAAACGATGAAGAACATTTAATAACTATTTTTTGAAAACATGCACATTCATCATTGGAACGGTGAAGAACATCTAGTAACTACATGCACTCTTGATGGAAAAGCCTTAATCCCTTGCCATGAACAGGGGTCTGAGAGAGTAAGAATAAGTATATGTCTGAATTGATGTACTTCAAATCACCTTGAACCATATAGTGCCATCGATCATGTACAATTAATTATATTGCAATGAAAAACTATAATTAATAAATTTAAAGACATCCTTAACCAATTATCATAACCTTAATTCTAATATTCATACCTTCCTGAAAGCAATGTCTTTGAATATCGCACCTAAAAATTCATCACGATCACAATAGTTACCTTTTCTCCATGAGTAATAATGGGTTAGATAAAAAAAAAAAAAAAAAAAAAAAAGTAGTCCAAGATCTTTCAATCCAATAACATTTTCAACTCAATTATTCTCTTCCCATTAACTATTTCTACAGAATCTCATTTTTGTGATTGTAATGGTTCTTTAAGATCTTAATCCTGGCCAATGAATTGCTAGGTCTTTTTTCTTAAGGCTCTAGATCTAGATTATCACGACTTTCGTTTATCTATTAGCTATCCATCTAAGAAGGTGAGAGAAGTTGGTCTTGGTCTAAACTAACTTTCAACAATTCAAAGTATATTCATGATTTATTCCGTCAACATATCATGATTCTTAACTTCAGGTTGGTATTATTTTACTTGGTGTGTATGATCCAATAGTATTTTCGTTTACCTTAATCTTCGTTATGTCTTTAAGAATTTCTCCCTTTCATTTAGTTTTCATCGTTCTTAATCACATTTTGTTTACTGATGGGCTTCTTAGGCTAGTTGTGACTATGGGTAGCAAATTAATCTATTTCTACTTCATCCATTCAATCAATTAACAAATAAATCTATCCGTTTTAATTTTATTGAATGGTAAATTATTCATCCGCTATTTTTTAAAATTCAATGGGTATCTAATTAATACTGTATGAATCAAAACAGATCCAACCTGTTTTTTATATTTAAAAATTCTTATTAATTTTTTAAAATATTTAATATATCTATTTTCAAAAATTTTACTTTTTTTTAAGAATCAAACCTTTAGTTTTCTGGTTTAAAATGTAGAACTTTTGTTTTATTTCTTAAATAATTATAGAATGTATTTACTTTACTTTGTTTTCTACTTTCAATTAGCTAAAGACAGATTCTTTTCATACAATTAATCAACTCTATTTCAATCCTTCTGTATAAAAGTGTTCCTCTTTTCTCTTTGTACAATTTATTCTGAGTTCTATTCTTTGAAATAACATTAGATTACCATAATACAAGCAGCTAATTATTACGAATCAGGAAATACCAAATAGTTCATTGTCTAAACTGGCTTTTATGGTCAAGAATTTGCACTTGATACTGGTCAAAGAAAATATACTTAAAAACGTGACAATGGAATTTTATGAAAACAAAATAACTAAAAAATTCACGAAGTCGTTGTACACGACCAGATCATCAAATTTATCATGCTTCCAAAGAATTTTGAGGACTAAGTTTAATTAATTATCTCTTTGGAAACTATTTTTTTACAAGTCTCTTTGAGACTTAAAGATGGTGAATTTGCTATACGTTTGCGCTTTCCATTATTACTTTTTCCAACAAGGAAGCGAATACACTTTTTTTTCCTTTAAGGTGGTTTCAGATATTAATGAATGTAAGATTTGAAGTCTTATGTTATCTATCTATTATTTAGTACATGTCATAAAGTTGTTATTAGGCAGTAATGTTTACAATTCCTTTAATAAATACTAAAAAAAAGAGTAATTATCTAGGCCTAATAGTATTTGTACCCGAAATATTTAAATTCAATATATACTATTTGAATTTGAAAATTTATAGGAAAACAATTTAAAAAATATCACGAATATATGGACTGGAAAAAAATTAGTCCTCATTTATATATATATATATATATATATATATATATATATATATATATATATATATATATATATAGTGTATGTATATATATTGAAGGTGCTTTTATGTATTCGTTTGCAATTATTTAAAATGTTCTAATTTTTTTCATTGTTCTTTTTTTTTTTTAATATGACAGGTATTGAGATAGAGTATTCAAATTTGGATGTATTATGATGATGAGAAAGTAGTAAATATTCATATTACGGGGAGACTACGACAAATAAGAGAATGTCAAAGTTGTTAGTTGTTAAAATTAACAAAAGTCACAAAAGGGTGGAACAGATTAGACTTGATCGCTGAAAGCAAATTGTGACAAAAATAATAAGACACCTTAATGATTTTTAAATAATAAATAAGTTTAAAATAATTTTTTTATTATAAATTTTATCTCTGCAAAAACTTAAATATTTTATTTTTTCTAAACTTATGGACTGATCATGATTTTTTTTTCACAATAAGAGAGATAATAAATTGAGATAAATTTATTAGAATCTTAATTTAGTTGAGTTTATTATTCTTTTATGATTCGTTTTTGTCTTTTTCTATGTGTATTTATGTCTAGGTTATTTAAATTGAACTAAACTATAAGAGAAATATCTTGGAAATATATTAACATAATTAAAATTTATCTTGGAACATGTGTTACTACCTGCTCGTAATTAATGTAATTAAATTTTAGGTATTTTCAATTTTGTGATTTATTTGGTGAATGAATTAGGTTTTAATTAAAAATAAATTTTAAATTCAATTAAAAATTAAGAATGTTGTTTTTTTCACTTTTGATATTTTTGGGTAAATGAGTTTTAGTCACACACTTAATTTATTTTTATCATAGCAACAACATTTTTATTAAAAATAAATTCTACTATATGTATTATGATCCCATTGTTTACGATTTTGTAAACCTTTTATAATCTTAATTATAATTTTGATTTTAACTATTTTATTTATAATTTATTTTATAAAAATTATTTTCTATAAGTTTTGAAATATTTCAACCAATTTAGTATAATTTATAAGTGTTCTAGTAAAAAAAGATTAATAGTATTTTTCTAACAAGAGCATGTTTCTTTTTTAAACTTGGTAACTACAAAATAATACGTTTTATATTTATGACCTAAAGTAGTTTAATTTGTTATCAATGTCATCTAAACTCAATGTATGTTATTAAGTCAATTAACATGGGTTAATTTTAAATTGTGTTGGTTGGAGTTGTGTTATCCTAACAATGTAAAAGTCGAATAACTAAAAATCCTGCTTGATGAGTTTACCTGATAATGTAAAAGTCGAATAACTTCTTTATCTCACAGATACCTCGATAAGGAGAAAATGTATTGATACCACCTTTTAACAACGAAATAAATATGAATCATACTTAATCACCGAAACAATATCTAATAACTCTTTACTAATTAATATCTCTTATTTATATTTATATTGATTACCTATTCTTTTAATGATTTGTTCAAATTAACATGTACTCGTGTAATTTCACAACAACAAAATAAAGTTATTCAAATGGTAGGAATACTTAATTTAAATAAATTTCATGTTAAAGAAAAATAAGTATAGTGCATTCTAAATCTAAATCTTAATTTCTCTCTCTGTATATTTTTTGCCTGTTAAACTTCAAGTGTATTATTACTGTATAGTAAAGCATTTTCTTTTTCATGTATGATGCGCATACTTTTCTGATACTTATAATTATATACTAACGGATATTTTTTTAATATATCCTTTAACACGTAAACACTTTACTTATTTGTTTTATTATATTTTCTTTTAAGCAACGGTTGAAACTCATGTCATCAAGTGTATGATGACATCAGCGTCCGGCCGATGATAAAACAACAAAACCTACAATTATAATAGACGTAATTAATTATAGTAGTATATTTTCATTACATTTTTTTCAAACCACATTAATAATTAAAAAAGTAATATATGTATATATAAAATATTATTTATCTAAACTCTAATTTATGTAAAAGTTTTCAACGTAACAGAATATTTGTTTACAAAAAATGTCCTGAACAGCAAAGACCGTATAATAAAATGAGTATGCAAAAACAAATAATTAATTTTTTCGGTTCTTACACTAGGGTAATTTTTCAAATTTACTAAATTGGACAAACTTTTAAGAAATTATAAAAATAGATAATGCATAATTTCTAAAGGATAAAATAAAAAATTTAAAACAAAATTCGTGTATCTAACATATGATTTCTCTAAAAAAAATAAAAAATAAAACTTATATTTTGAAATTAGAACTTCTTATTTTAAATTCGTTTTTCTTAAACATGATTTACCCATACATAATTTACCACTTTATGTAATTTTTTAAGACTCTATCAATTTTAGTAAATTCCAACAAAAATTGTCCCACTTTAACGTAAAAAAACAAACCTTTTCAGCTAATTGTGACCCCTTCATTCATTTTCCTTTACCTTCTGTATTATAGTATCGCTTGGTGCATCGTCCAAAAACTGAAGCTTAAATCCACCAAGCACAAATCTATTGGCATATTAATATCTTCAGAGAAAAACAAAAGCTTTTCATGTCGTGTGCTAACCGCTAAGTGGAGCACACCAAAAAGTTCCCTTTGCCCCCCTTAATATATTTCTTTCGTAGTTGGTTCAATGTTCTGGTTAATAACAAATCATTTCACCTGTGTTTGCTCAGATTAGTCCATTCCAACTCTGTTAATGAATAGAATATATTATATAAACACAGTAGGCTTTTAACTATTTTTTCTTATTTCAAAATTTAAATTTCAACTAGCAAATCTTTTTTCAACAATTTATACTAAAGCTTCAAATACTAGTGACAGCAGCCCACTTATGAGCACATATCAATTGATATTAACAATGTTTTGAACTATTTTTCAAACGTTAATCTTTTGAATGGAATTTTGGATGTAAGACTTATTTTGTCAGATGAAAACCATAAAACTAGTCATGTATGGAAAATTAAATAAAGGTCCAAATGATAATGGGCACTTTTGAGATGATGTATTTTATTTATAGAACCTCCTAGTCCTAGGTATCCCCAGCAAACAAGAAATAGAGTAGTTCAGAATTGAACAGTGGCATGAAGAAAAAGGCATCACGGGATGAACTTTTGTTGGTAAACCGTATCCAACAGGGAATAGTGGGTGCCATTCACACATGTAAAAGGGCACCATCACTTGAAGGTGGATTTGGTTGCCAACTTTGTTTGGAAGGGGTTCCAATAACGATTTTTCTCAGCTTCAGAATGACTTTTGCTTACCCTTTTTAACATTTTCTTTTCTGAAACTTTGAAGGCTTTCCCTTTTCCTTATCAAGTATCAACTCTTCAAAACCAATTATTAATTTAATTAGACTATACCATTTATCATGTAGACCTGAGAACAAATACATTTCAGTTAGGCGTTTAATCTAATAATCATACGTGCATGATTTTCTAACATTAAGGATTAGGTACACACCAAACGCCCCCATTTACTAGAAGGATTGTGATCAGAGTAAATGTTCTTCGGGGCATGTCTAATATCAGTCACGTCTCTATTTTTGTCAACATTTTGGTATAACGGCACAAACAACTTCATTAACTGAAACATATTTTATTTGCAATAGGCGAACATTTTTGGTCAATTCTGGCTAGTCATTAATTGTCAATGTTTTTGTTACGTGGAACATGATTACATTTCTGCTGGGATTCTTATTGGAAAATGATGTTTTTACCTTGAAACAATCACTTCACAACTTGCTTCTAAGGACAATGCAGTCATCAAAAAATAAACTTTTATAAGTATAAAAAAGAAAAAAAAAGGAAGTAATAGATATGAACTAGTTGTATAATTTTGTTGAAGATACATTACTCATTCCTGTTCAGTCTAATATAGATATATACATAAGGAGGGTAAATGTTGTCATACTTTAGTACTATTTCAATGGTCTCATGTGACACTATCTTTCAATAGTTTGTCCTTAAGACAGGTTTCTGAAAGACTGTTATGCCCCCAAGGGAAGACTTCCTTAATGTGAAATTGTGGAAACCGAGGGGCCGGGGTTTACCAAACCCATTTTAGCAATAAAAACTAAAATAAAAAAAGAATTCTTTTTAACATGAAAGAGAAGTTAGAGTTGGCCATTGATTTTATATATATGTAAGGCCATTCACTTGTCATTATGCAAATGATAGCACGTTTTTTTAAGCTTCCAGGGAGAATATTAAAAACGGAGATAACAGGATTAGACAAACTATTCCGAGGGAAAAAAACGCTCGGAATATTGCTCTGTTGGCCTTTCATCTCCCCTTGTTTTGTACTTCACAACGAAAATACATTTCTGATTCTGAAGGTTCGTGCCTCCATTTCTGTCCTTAAAATTCCTTTGATTCACATGCATGGAATGATGAGAGCTTAATTTTTTGCAATTTTAACAGAGCTTTATATGAGTTCGTTTTGGCATTTTCTTTTTTAATTTGTTCATACGAGGCCTTGCATGTTGTTGTTCAGAAATGAAGGTAATGTTTGTTTTTCAGGTTCGCATTATTAAGAGATGAAGGGGGAGGTGGTGGGTAAGAAGAGCAGACGGGTTTTCTTGCTTTGGTGGTTTGGAATAACTCTGCGGTTGTTTTTCTTACTCGGTGCCTGTTCTGAGAAGACAACATTTAGGTTCTAATCTACTCTTCTTTTGCATTTTATCTCCTCCCATCTTACGTTTGTGTCAGAGAGAACAAAAAGGAATGGAAAACATTCTAAGTTGGATGTTGTTGTTTTCATTCTTTCTATGAAAAGTAATTTAAAAAGGGTAACCATATTCAACATCACACTTCTATACCTATTTATATATCTACTCATATTTTCTCACAATAAGGATATTTTAGTTACTTCAACATTTTAAATACCACCAGCATTTTTACTTTTCATTTCTCAACGCATCACTAACTTTACCTCATGCTTTTTTATTGTTAAGAAAATAACATTACCAGTTAAAATAAACAAATGAGGAGAGAGAGTGTGGCATAAGCAGAAAGAGTCACGGTTTCTTTGTCTTTTGTGTCCCCTTTCTTAGATCACATGCATCCTTTTAGAATTCTATGTCCTCTATAACCTTTTAAGTTAAATATATTTGTCATTTTTGTGTTAACTTTTTTTTCCCTTCTGAGATGAGTGCATTACTTTATGGTTTATGGTAATGAAAAGTTAGCCACTACTGTAGTGGTAATGAAAGGAATTGATTCTTGCACCCATGTCATCCCTGAACAGTCTCACTTTTAATTTCACATGTCTCCTCAACCCTCTTAATCATAACCATAACCTGAACCACAGATAATTTATATATAACATAAAACTTACAACCCAACTCAAATATTTTGTACTTTTAACCAATAACATAAAATTTGTATTTTTATTCTGCATCAACAAAAATGGTCTCTACAATAATAACGAAATATTCTATCTTCTGTTCAAAGCATAGGAATAAATGTTAAGGAATTTAACTAAATTGATACGTGAACCTCACACACATGAATATATTTGTACATAGTTTTTTTTGTTCCATAACAATGGTTTCACTTTATTTTATAAAGTTTTTGTTTCCATGCATGCCCTTCATCTCCAGAAGAGCTCTGAGGAAGAGCAGCCCCTCGGAACGGAATACTTCAAATTCTGGGGTCATTCTGAATACAAATAACAGTCAACAGGTGATGCCAGCTGGCTTTTTCCAAGAGTTAATTTAATTCCTTCACAGGTTAATTTGATTTTCTCGTTTGGTTTGGTCCGAAACGTGTGAATCGTTTTTGACCCCAACAATTGTCTTGGACTTTCACTTTTTCAGTTGGTGGTCGACAATGGTATTGTTTCCGTCAAATTTTCAAGACCGGAGGGTTACATCCTTGGAATGTCATATAAAGGAATTAACAATATACTCGAAGATGAAAACGAAGAACAAGATAGAGGGTATTTACCTACTTCTCAAGAAATTCAAGTTGTTCAAGTTTAAATTATTAAGTTTGGCACAAAGTCAAAGGAACTAGTCCATGGTTTAATTCTTAAATTGACCGAATAATACGTGTTCATATTTGTTTCTAGGTACCTGGATGTCGTTTGGAATACGCCAGGAAAGCCTAGTAATTTTCAGAGGTATAATTTTGTGTCTTCTTGATTATTATATCATATATGAAATTACCGCTTAATGACAAACTAGTAGTAGTACTAGTAGTAACAATCTGAAGTGATTCACGAGACTAATTTATAATTGGAACCGTTCTGCAGAATCTTCGGGACAAATTTTTCGGTGATAGCAGCTGACGAGAATATGGTTGAGCTTTCATTTTCAAGAACATGGACATCATCCATGAGTGGCTCAAGTGTCCCCATGAACATTGACATAAGGTGGATAATAAGTTATAGTCTACAGAACATACATGGACAGTCATACTCTTAGTTAATGACAGCTATATTATTAGCGTTACACCAAACAAACTTTTATACGCAGATACATTTTGCGAAGTGGTGATTCTGGATTTTATTCATATGCAATTTTTGATCGCCCTGAAGGATGGCCTGCGGTGGAGATTGACCAAATAAGGATCGTTTTCAAACTCAACAAATCCAGGTAATACACACAATTTAAATCTTTCCATTTATTTTAATTTAATCCTCCTGTGAATTTTTTCTGCAAGTAAGATGAAAATATGTTTAAAAGGTGAAGTATTTTCTTTTGGCGAATAAAAAAAGTCAAGCGTTTACTTTTCGTTTACTATTTAGTTAAAAAGTTACTCTTTTTCAATAGTTTAAAATAATTTTAATTTTAATTTATAATGATGATTATTATAAAAGTCAACAGGTGATAATAATAATAATAATAGTTTATGACAATGTTTGGTTATATGACCATGTAAACGAATGCAAAAAATTTAGACTGGGTGAAATAGTAAATTTTGGTAACTAAACTTTTTGGAAGCAACAGAGAATGCGATGCAACCGTGTGATCTATCTACTAATGGAAAAATGAACGGCACAGGTTCAAGTATATGGCAATGTCAGATGAAAGGCAAAGAAACATGCCAACGATGAGAGATAGAGAAACTGGTCAAATCTTGGCCTACCCTGAAGCAGTTCTATTAACCAGACCAGTGAACCCAGAATTCAGAGGAGAGGTATGCAACACATTTTTGTACGATTATTGTCGTATATACCAATATTTGTTTGGCTGTCTTTTCCTTTGTTGGTTCGAAAGTCAAGATACCCGTGAATGCGAAGAAATGATGGTTTTTGTGTTGGGCTCAGGTGGATGACAAATACCAGTACTCATGTGAAAACAGGGCTAACACTGTGCATGGATGGGTGAGTGGGGATACCGATGCACCCGTGGGTTTCTGGATGATAACCCCAAGTAACGAGTTCCGCAATGCTGGGCCCATCAAACAGGACCTCACTTCACATGTTGGCCCCATTACCCTCCAGGTATGTCCTACTAATTCCTGTCTTCATCATTAAGAACAAAATTGCTTAAATATTATTTTTAAGATAAATCATAATTTTTCTGTAGAACATTTTTCATAATCAAACATATCACTGCATTAAATATTCAAAGAGCATGTTTTAATTAGATGAAAATGTAAAATCATTTTAATTTTGTGTAGATGTTTGTGAGCACTCATTATGCTGGGAAGGAGGTAACCATGGGCTTTCAAGAAGGGGAGGGTTATAAAAAGGTTTTCGGCCCTGTGTTCGCGTACGTTAACTCTGCTTCAGGCGAGGATGGTACACTATCCCTCTGGTCAGATGCTGTGCAGCAGGTACCAGTTACTCCCAACACCACCCAACTCTGCTTATTTATCAAAGGTTACTAAAGCTCTTGTATCATGACACATGATTTGATTTTGTTCTGTTACCGATCAGCAAGCCAAAGAAGTTAGAAGTTGGCCTTATGAATTTCCTCAATCAGTAGATTTCATTCCACCCAATCAAAGGGGAATAGTTTTGGGAAGATTACTAGTGAAAGATAGGTAATGCCAATGCTTTGTACCCACATTTTATTTCTTTAATTTCTTAGTACCTATAAAAGAGGCTAATGTTCTTTTTATTCCTTGCTTCACCAGATACTTCAGAGGAGGTAGGCTTCTGTATGCTAACAATGCTTACGTTGGTCTAGCATTGCCTGGAGATACAGGGTCATGGCAAATAGAAAGCAAGGTATGTTTGGACTTGGTGTCACTAAAACTTATTTTATGTAATTGTTTTAGTTAGGCACTAAAAATGGGTTTGAATTTTATGCTATGGACAGGGCTATCAGTTCTGGACTCAAGCTGATACAAAGGGTTTTTTCCTGATTAATAATATTGTGCCCGGTGACTACAATTTGTATGCATGGGTTCCTGGCTTCATTGGTGATTACAGATATAATGTTACAATCACCATCCCAAAGGGTAGAATTTTCTTCCCAATTTTCTTACGGGTTCAGGCCAAAATTATTTGACTTGCCCAACTGAACAATTACTTGTTTGAATCTCTAGGAGGAGTCATCACATTGGATTCACTTGTGTATAGTCCACCAAGAAGTGGACCAACCATATGGGAAATTGGGTTCCCAGATCGCACGGCTGCAGAATTCTATGTACCAGACCCTTACCCTACGCTCATGAACAAGTTATACACCGAACAGCGCAGTGACAAGTAATCCAAAACTCATTACATTATTAATTAACATTTGCTTCTTCTGTTTCCCTGTCTTCTAATTTTTCACCTTTTTGTTTTGGGGTCTCCACTTTCGACAGGTTTAGGCAATACGGGCTGTGGGAGCGTTACACTGATTTATATCCAAATGATGATCTTGTTTACACTGTTGGCGTTAGCAAATATAACAAGGATTGGTTTTATGCTCACGTTACAAGGTAACTTTAGTGTATAATTTCTGTGTAGCGTGAAAAAATGACACTTGATCAACTAGAAACCATCAACTATTTTTAGGATAAGAAGTGATCAAACTTACAATAATATTTTGTGATTGAAATGATAATTGAAAAACTTTTTTCTGTTAGTAGTCTTTCAATTTTGTGGATAACTAATTAACCGAAGAAATATCAGGAACACACGTTCTTAACACACTCTTTTAAACACATTTCCTCGCACAAAATTATCATATATCATGAAATTTGATGATCTCAAACATCATATTAAATGAACCTAGATTCTAAACTTTGACTCTAAATTGCACTGTATTCAGAAACATGGGAAATAAGACATACCAGCCAACGACATGGCAAATTACATTTGAACATCCAAATCAAGTAGTAAGAGGAAACTACACATTGCAACTGGCCTTGGCATGTGCCAATGATGCTGACCTACAGGTACATGGTGTGCAGTGACATAATTAAGCATTTTTCTGTTAAGAGCATGGGTTAATGATTTTTTAAGACGTGTTATATGGATGATGATATTAGGTTCGTTTCAATGACCCTGAAGCTAATCCTCCAGACTTTGCAACTGGGAAAATAGGAGGAGATAGTGCCATAGCAAGGCATGGTGTGCATGGATTGCATAGGCTGTTCAGCATTGATGTGGCAAGTGATCGAATTGTGAAAGGAACCAACACCATCTATCTGAAGCAGTCAAGAGCTAGGAATCCTTTTCAAGGAGTAATGTATGATTATATCCGTCTAGAACGCCCTCCATTGACATTGATATGATTATGTCCCACCCACTGAAAATAGGCCCTGTACATATAGATTTTAGACATTTTAATGTATTCTTTCATCTTTTACAGCCAGTTTGGATTTGAGGATTTCATCCTCCACATACACCCAAAAAGTACAAAGGATACGAAAAACAAAAGTTCAAAAAATAAAATAAGTTTTAGATGATCAATTTATAATTATATTTATTTAAAATATATGGTAACATTTTCTTTATACAAATGTTATTATATATAATATAAAGATAGTATTTTAATATTTTATAAATAAATATTACTATAAATAATATATACTAAGTTAATAAATAGTATACTAAAAGACAGATTTTCTTTTAATTAAACAAATAAATACGATATTAAAATGTGTGGAAGTCCAGTCAATGAAGTGTTTTATCCTAAGTCTTAATCTAAAAAAAAAGGCACTGTATTAAAAATAGACATAAGAGTAACGAAAAGTTCAAACAATGTTATGTTTATTTTGGATGGAACCGATAGACCACGTTTTGATGTAAATAAGTTAAAATAACCTTATTATGTTTATTTTTTATTATCGATTTTAAAAAATAACAAAAAGTGAAAAAATGAAGGCGCATAATAAAAAATATTATAAAACATATACAATGATAAAATTGATTAAAATGATTAGTGACAAACAGTGATATTGTATATTGTTAATTAAATGAATAATCATATTGTCTCTTTCTCGAATTTTTAATTTTGGTCTAAGGTAAAGTCCACTAATTATAACAATCACTCACTCGTTGCACAAGTCTTTGCTAACTTTTCTCAGGTTCTATTGCTGTCGGGAACTAAGTTGAAGATGTTGAATCGAATGAGAGTCCACTTGTAGAAAACTCTCTGACGCTCAAGTCAGTAAGAGTGTAAAAAGGTGTTTAGGGAATAAGAGTATGAGTGTAATGAGATAAATGATACTCTCTGTAGAACTAGGTTATATTAATAAGACCTTGTCAGTAAAGATAATATATTTTCCATAATGATTTTGGACGTTAAGAATCACGAATTATCATTATGTAGTGTGATTGAGATCAAACGTAATATTCTATTTAATTGGTAATCAATAGTGGGTTGGGCCGTAATAGATTTGGTTGAATTTGGCCTTATTACGAGGTAGGTACACAAGTCCCCGAGTTCGTGATTCCAACAGATGGACCGTTGTAGTGGCCGATATGTGTTCAGCTTGACATATGTCAAGTTAGGGTTGACCGAGGTGGTTTCACCTTGGCTCACCTTTCCATTTGGATAAGGTTTTTCCTATTCGGCGTTGAGCCTTTGTATGATACGCCTTTGGATTCGGCGGTGGAGTCATCATGACTAGCATTTCATGAAGCACAGAGATAAAAAGGTGTGATGTGACTGATGGGCTTTTTTCCTGCCTTTCTTCAGATGATGCCATGTGGCTACATTTTGTGTGGTGTAATCTAGTCTGTTGAATTCGGAGAGTCTAGCATTACTAAGGAAGAGACTTTTTGTTTACTCATTTTTGCGTTTTCGCTCTTGCCTTCAAGTAACCCCTTGCTTTTCTGAGAGCCTGACTTGCTCGTTCGAACTTTCCTGCTTCTTCATTTGACACCTCTTTTACTTCTAAGTACGCTCATGGCCTCCTCTTCCTCTTTTACTGCTTCTTCTAGTGCTGATAGAGCAATGCTAGGTAGCGAGGTTACTCCCCTGGGTGAGGGAAGCTCCTCTGAGCGAACTGTCTCCTTGTTTGGTGGGGAGGAATCTCTAGAGAGCACCCTTTCACTTCCCCTGAACGAGCCACCTCGCGCTCCTATCAATGTATATATGCCCATAACTCCCTCTATTCCTAGGAAGAGAAAAAAATCCTAACCCTAAGGTCACGAACCCAGAGCCCTCTGGTGCTTCGAAGAGGGTTAAGAGGGCTCATCACCCTTCCATTATTGACCTTGAATACTCTTGGGTGCTAAGCGACGTATCAAAGCATGCCTTTGAGTATGATAGTAGAGAAAAGGTGGATAGATTTGTTTACGTATATACTATCTGCCACGAGTTTGTTGCTAACTATGCCATGGCTAGGCCTTGTAAAGCGTATGAAAGAGTGTACATGAAGCCGAAACCAGATAGCTACGACTTTATCTATGTATATGAGTTTTTGTTTAAAGAGTATGACATCACTTTTCCCCTAACCAATTTTGAGGCGGGTATGCTGACTGTGATGAACATAGCCCTGAGTTAGTTGCATCCCAATAGCTGGGCCTTTCTGAAGTGTTTTGAACTTCTCTGTGAGCACTTAGGCTTCGAGCCCTCAATAAACATTTTTACATACTTCTACCAGACGAAGTTCGAGAAGTTGGTCGGTTGGGTGTCTTTGAGTAGCTGCCGCTTCGGGGTCCACTCCTCTCGGCATGACCCCCTAAGGTAATTAACATAGAAGGCTTTTCTGAAGGTGGGATAGGCTCTCCCAGTCCCCACGCTGCTCAACCCTAGGAAACCACTGGTCAAACACCCTTCACCGTAGTGGCCGCCCCGACCAAGCCTTCGACATCGGGCCATTCTTCACGGGGCGTGGGACTAGGTATTAGGTTTGACCATCTGAATGTCACCTACCTCGACATCCAGTCCCATTGGCACGTGAATCGAAAGGCCAAAGACTTGAGGGTGCCTATCCTTTTGACGTCGAGCTGGCGAAGGTGGGCGTTGCCGGGTGTCTTAACATTGGTAGTGTTATGTTGGGAAGGTGCTTATCCATTATGCAACATTGTCGTGTTGCTGCTGAGAGCCAGTCTGACTTGCAGAGAAAGAATGCCAATCTAGAGAAGCAAGTTAAACAACTTCTGAAGGAGAAGGCAGATAAGGATGAGCTGGAAAGACAAGTCCAACAGCTCAAAAAAGGCCAATGTTGACAAGGACTCGACCTTTACTGCCAAAGAGCTCCAACTTCACTTTCATGGGTTGTGCAAGCATCACGAAATCGAGTTAATACGTCGCCAAGGGGAGCTGGTCCGCACTGAAAGTGCTTTGAAGGAGGTTGAAGATGAGATGGTCGACTTGAAGAAGGAAGTGGCTAAGAAGGAGTCTAATTCGCAAAGGTGAGAAGAAGAGTTTGCCCGTAAGGAAGCTGGGTGGGATGAGGAGAAGCTCCAGCTTCAAAGAGGCTGTGTCGATGCTTATGAGGAAGGCTTCATGAAAGCCATGAAGCAGGCTTTATGTTTTCTCCCGACTTAAAGCCGACACGTTTTGACATTGATAAGGAGGTCATTGACAGCCAACTTATAGATGATTAAATATTTTTATTCCGAACAATGTTGAACCTGTAGGTCTATAAATATTTTTATTCCAAACAATGCTCTGAAAACAATGCTGAACTTATCTGAATGTTTATATTCTATATGCTTGCCTGATTCGCTTTATTGTCTCGATCGCTTCTAATTTAAGCGTTTAGCCTAGTTGCATGAGTTCGCCTGACTTAAGCGATAGCTTAGCCGTTTTACTTTAGAGCCATTTAGTATTGGCCTAACTTTGTTTTTGACGCATAAGCATTTACATAAGCGTTTTTATCCGTCTTTGTGTTAGGTTAAGCATTTGCTTAGCCATCCTGTAAGTTTAAGCATTTGCCTGACTTCGTTTCTATCTTAAGCGTTTGCTTAGTCGTTCAACAGTTTGCCCGACTATAGATTAACTTAAGCGTTAGCCTAGTTGTGGCTTGGTGTGTGTTAGTATAAAAAATACATAAAGGAAATTTTGAACTTTTATTGACTCGAGTACGGGTTTCGTTAAAACCCTCCTTAGTGAAAACATCCAAGTCAAGGAAAGAGTACATCGTACATGTTCCTCATAATTAACTGTAATACATTTTAAGATGGGTGGCGTTCCATGTTCTTAGTATGAGCTTGCCACCTAGTTCCCCAAGCTAGTAGGCTCTGTTTTGGAAGGCGTCTGCTATTCTGAACTGGTCATCCCAGTTTAGTGCCGATTTTCCCTTCTGCCTGTTTCTGCGGGCCTCTACAACCTTTCTCCATACCAAGTCGCCTTTCTAGAATGCTCGTTCCCTTACTCAGGTGTTGTAGCGTCATGCTGCTCTTATCTTGGCCGCCTCTTCACCAACTCGAGCTTCGTCTTGGACCTCCTGTACCAGGTCTAGCTCAACTCGAAGGTTATCATCATTGTCTTCCTCTTGATAGTTTCTTCTTCTCCACAAGACTTCCCCAAGCTCTAACAGTATTGTAGCGTCTGACCCGTATGTGATTCGGTAAGGGGTCTCCTTGGTTGAAGATTGTGGCGTGTAATGATATCCCCATGGTATACCTGGGATTTCTTCGGCCCACAGTCCCTTTATCTGGCAGAGCTTCTTTCTCAATTCCCCTAGTATGACCTTGTTGGCAGCCTCCGCCTGTCCATTCGTCTGTGGGTGCTCAACACTTGACGTCAAATGCTTCACACCAAGTTGTTTCAAGAACTAGTCAAAGTTCTTGTATGTCAATTACCTACCATTGTCGGTTACCAAGTTGTATGGTAGGCTATGTCGGCAGATGACATTCTTCCATAGGAAGTTCTGTACATATCGGGCTGAGATAGTTGCAATGGGCTCGACTTCAATCCACTTGGTGAAGTAGTCAATGGCTACTATCAGAAATTTTACTTGCTCCTTTGCTAGTGGAAAAGTATCAATGTCCACCCCCCATCTACTAAAGGGCCATGGTGTCGCTGTTTGATGTATCTCTTCTGAGAGTGTGTTGAAAATGGAGCCGTATTTCTGAAACTCTTGACACTTCTTAGTGTAAGAAGGAGCGTCTTGCTTGACGGTCGGTCAATAATATCCTTCTCTAAGAACTAAGACAACCATGGACCTTGCCCCTGAATGCATTCCGTAAATTCCTCTGTGGAGCTCAGAGAGGACATAGTTGGCCTAAACCTGGTCAAGACACTTAAGCAGTGGTGAGAAGAATCCCCTCCTGAATAGTTCTCCGTCTATGACCGTGTATGAGGCGGACTGTCTCCTTACCCTCTTGGCCTCCACCTGGTCTTCGGGGAGCTCATTATTGACAAGTAAGTTTAAGATGGGTGTTATCCAACTTCCCCTACCCACTTGAATTGCGAACACGTTCTCGTATCCCAGCTTGGAGTATTCAAAACCTCCTGGATCAGTGTCCTGTGTTGCCCCGTCTTCTTTATGCTTGCGAGTTTCAACAAGGCATCAGCTTGGTCATTGTTGGATCTCGGTACGTGTGTTATACCGACTTCTTCAAACTGATGGATCAATTTCTGGGCTATATGGTAGTACTTTTGAAGCAGCGGCTCACTAGCTTGGTATTCGCCATTCATCTGTCCCGCTACCAGCTACGAGTTAGTTTGTTATTTAAGGTTCTGAATTCAAAGATCCTTAATCAATCTTAACCCTACTATCAGAGCTTTAAATTTGACCTAGTTGTTATAATTTTCGAACCCAAATTGAATAGACTGCTCTACTGCTATATCGCCTGACCCTTCCAATATAATCCCTACTCCACTCCCCTTTTGTTGGAAGATCCATCCACGCTGGGAAGCCAGAATGTCTTCTCTTGGGCAACCGGGAACAACTCGGTAAGGAGGTTTGCCAAAAACTGCTCTTTCATGGGGCCTCAGAATTCGTATTGGAGGCCGAACTCCGAAAGCTCCATAGCCCATGCCATCATCCTTCCTGCCAATTCGGGCTTCTGGAAGACCTGCTTGATGGGGTAGTCGGTTTTGACCGTCATGCTGTGGCTACGGAAGTAGTGACGTACCGTCTGGCGGAGAACACCAGGGCAAATACTAACTTCTCAATTATCTGGTACCGCTCCTCCACTAGTTGTAGAGTTCTACTCGTGAAGTAAACGGGGCTCTACTTCCTCCCCTCCTCGTATACCAAGACCGAGCTGATGGTCAATTGTGTCATGGCGAGGTACACCAGCAATGGGGCTTGGGGTGGTGAGCTAATCAATACGGGGAGGGCAAAAATATCCTTCTTGATCTGGGTGAACATGTGCTCGCATGTGTCATCCCAGAGTAAAGCCTTTGCTCCTTTCAGCAATTTGAATAACGACTTCGCCTTCTCAGCCAGTTTCGGGAGGAAACAGGAGAGTACGACTAGCTTACCGTTCAACTGTTGTACCTCCCTTAGGCAGCTTGGGCTTCTCATGCCCAATATGGCTTCACATTTGTCGGGGTTCGCCTCTATGCCTCTCTGGGTGATCATAAACGTGAGAAACTTACCGCCTGCGATTCCGAAAAAACACTTCTCAGGGTTCAGTCGCATCTCATGCCTTCTGACCCTTGAAAACACGGCCTCTAGATCAACAGCGTGTTGATCAACCTTTACCGACTTTACCACCATGTCGTTGACATATACCTCCATGGTTTTGCCCAATAATTCATGAAATTTTTTGTCCATCAGGAGTTCGTAAGTCGCTCCTACATTCTTGAGACCAAACAACATCACCTGATAGCAATAGTTAGACCTCTTGGTCATAAACACTGTTTTGTCTTCATTTTGGGGGAACACTCAGATATGATTGTATCCCGAATAAGCATCCAGAAAACTCAACATCTCATATCCTGACATATTGTCCACCAACCGATCAATACTCCGGAGAGGGTAGGTATCCTTTGGGTAGGCTTTGTTGAGATCCGTGTAATCTACACACAACCGCCATTTGCTATTGGACTTTTTCACCATCACCACGTTCGCCAACCACGTGGTATAGGTGATCTCTCTGATGAATCCTGCTCGGGTGAGCTGGGATACCTCTAACTCCACAGTTGCTCGCCTTTCTTCTCCTAATTTTCGCTTCCTTTGCACTATGGTTCTGGGTTGTTGTAGGAGTGCCAATTTATGGCATATGAAATCCGGGTCTATCTAGGGCATGTCTGTAGGACTCCATGCAAAGAGATCCGAGTTGGCTATGAGTACTTACTCTACTACACTCCTCAATAATCAGTGGGCGTTGCTGCCCAGATGGGTAACTTGATGAGGTTGAGTGTCGAGTTGTATCGTCGTCATTGGCTCATCACGCGTAAGGCGGCCTTCCTCGAGGTCAAACTTGTCCTTTCCTTCTATGGCCACCTCAGTCCTCCCCGTGACCTCCTTGGGGACCTCTTGTTTGACAACATTTCTTCAGTCTGTGTTGCTTGTTCCCCTACCGCTTTTAGCGAGTAGGGGTTGATTTTCAGACTCTGCATGTAACACTGTTTGGCCTCATTGGGATCCACCTTCACTGTGATTAGGGTCCCATTCAGTGTAGGAAACTTCATAGCCATGTGAGGGGTGGAGACTACTGCACCGAGCTGGTTGAGGGTTTGTCGTCCTATGAGCACATTGTAAGACGTGTCCACCTCCACCTAGATGTAGCGTACCGTTAGAGTGCGGTAGGACTGCCCGACTCCAAAGGTCGTCAGCAGGTCCACATATCCTCGGGCATAGACTCTCCGTCCCACGAAACTGAGCAGCAGCTCAGTGTACGACTTCACGGCAGACTTGGACACGTGGAGCTTTTGGAGAGTTGACCAGTATAACACATCAGTCGAACTCTCGTCATCGATGAGAATTTTGTGGACCCTCCAATTGAAAATCGTGGCAGTTACGACTACCGGGTCGTCCTAGTCAAGATCGTTGACAGAGAAGTCCGTATCGGAGAACATGATGGAGGGTTATGAACGTGGTGGCAAGTAACTCACCAAGTTGATGCTCCTGTAATGTCTTTTCCTGGCAGAGCTAGATGCACCACCACCTACAAAACCTCCTACAATAGTTCCAATCGAACATAATTGAATATCAACTATGTTTACTAACCTTTCTGTGGCAGTCAGGTCTAGTTGGCGAGTTCCGATCGAGCCGAATTAGATGTCCACCATATTGACCGACCCTACCGCAATGTTGGGATCCTACTAGGCGGCTCTACCCCCACGTCGGTCCTTGGTTCCCTAGCCCTGTCTTCTTTGGGACTGGAACATCCTCAGCCACGCCCCCTACCGCCGTTGAAGCGTCTGCGCGTCCACCACAGCCACCGAAGGTTCTGGATCCTTCCTAGGCTGGAGGTGCCTCACCCCTTTGAATGAAGTAGGCTAGGACTCTAGACCAGATGAGCTCCTCTTGGAACACTAGTTAATGTTATGCCCAATATTCTCGTGGTAACTGCACCTGAGTTTGGGTCCGCGTCAAGGTGCGACCGCTTCGGGCGGAGAAACTGAACAAGCTCCAGGCTTCTTACAATACAGTCTCCCTAGTGGCATTAAGGGAAAACAAATTTTAAAAGATACAAAACACAAAAATTTGAAAAATAAAATAAGTTATATATATATATATATTTTAAGGAATCGATTATACACTTAAATAATAATAATAATAATAATAAAATATTTATTAGCATGATTATGTAAAATAATAATAGTTATAAGTGTTTACATTTTAAATTATAAAATTATTTTTTAAATGGATATTAAAAGTTTTATTTTATTATATCGATTAAATTAATTATAAGATTTTCCTTTATTTTTTAAAAAGAAATCCAAACAAATTACTTTTATGATTTTTTTTTTAACTTTTCCTTTAACCTAAATAAAGCTTAAGATCGACTTAGTAAGAAGAGTGCTTGGCTAGAAAGAAGTAACCAATATATAGACTAAATTGTTGATTTTAATTTACATATGCCATTAATGTGTTTCTACATTTCAAACAACCAATATTAAAAGTTGTCTTTTTCTTTCATGATTCCCAAAACCTCCATTGGATTGAGATACCACCGCATGCAACAAAGTCACTATTATATTTGAGATCAAGTCATTCCGTATACACGTATACAATTTATAATTACATATTGATTTGGATCTTACATATTGATTTGGATCCGTAGGTAAATTACCTACGTAAAAATCTGTAGGTAATAAATTCATATATAAAATTCATAGGCAGTTTGCGATTTACCTACGGATTAGGATCCATACGCAATTACATACGAATTTTTTCGTAGATAAAATTTATAAAAATCCGTATGTAATAGATCTATTGGTAAAATCTGTAGGTAATGTTAAATTTACCTACGAAATTTAATCTTATGTAATAATCCGTAGGTAAATCAATAATTTCTTGTATTAATACTTTACTTTGTTTTGATGGATATATGAATTTGAAATAAAAGTGGTGGAAAATTAGATTGTTTGGATTAAGGAAAAGATTATGAAATTTGAAGTAAAAGTTTGTGATATGTATGATTGATATTTTAATTCTTTTTTAATTGATAAAATTGTAAGATTACAAATTTATTCTTATCGTTAGAAATAACTGAAAATAAAATATGATTAATTTGTTGGATATGATTGATGAGTTATTATTTTATAGTTGATGGAATTATAAGATTGAAAATTATTTTAAAATAAAAAATTATTATTCTTAATAATAATATTATTATTTTATAAATTTATTTTGATTATTATTACCGTATGTAATATATCTATTGTTAAAATTTGTAGGTAATGTTAAATTTACCTACGAAATTTAATCTTATGTAATAATCCGTAGGTAAATCAATAATTTCTTGTATTAATACTTTACTTTGTTTTGATGGATATATGAATTTGAAATAAAAGTGGTGAAAAATTAGATTGTTTGGATTAAGAAAAAGATTATGAAATTTCAAGGAAAAGTTTGTGATATGTATGATTGATATTTTAATTTTTTTTTAATTGATAAAATTGTAAGAGTACAAATTTATTCTTATCGTTAGAAATAACTGAAAATAAAATATGATTAATTTATTGCATATGATTGATGAGTTATTATTTTATAGTTGATGGAATTATAAACTTGCAAATTATTTTAAAATAAAAAAATAAAAAATTATTATTCTTAATAATAATATTATTATTTTATAAATTTATTTTGATTATTATTACCGTATGTAATAGATCTATTGGTAAAATCTGTAGGTAATGTTAAATTTACCTACGAAATTTAATCTTATGTAATAATCCGTAGGTAAATCAATAATTTCTTGTATTAATACTTTACTTTGTTTTGATGGATATATGAATTTGAATGAATTTGAAATAAAAGTGGTGGAAAATTAGATTGTTTGGATTAAGAAAAAGATTATGAAATTTGAAAGAAAAGTTTTTGATATGTATGATTGATATTTTAATTTTTTTTAATTGATAAGATTGTAAGATGACAAATTTATTCTTATCGTTAGAAATGACTGAAAATAAAATATGCTTAATTTGTTGAGTATGATTGATGAGTTGTTATTTTATAGTTGATGGAATTATAAGATTGCAAATTATTTTATAATAAAAAAATAAAAAATTATTATTCTTAATAATAATATTATTATTTTATAAATTTATTTTGATTATTATTATGATGTTATATTAAATAATTAATTATATTTATTTTATTATAATATAAGTAAAAAAATGAAACCAATGATAATGAGATTCAAATCCGATACCTTTCCCATCCCAAGATACATCTCCCTTACATTTTAATATTTAATCACATAAATGACATGCTTCACACAAAAAGCATAAGTGTGCATGACCAACATCCATAATTAATTTCCATAATCTATTGCAACATCATTTTACATGGATAAGCAATTATTATAATCAATTATCTACTTCTTTTCTCTTACAAGATTGATTTGATTACTGCAATCCATAAATAATTATGGTATATCTATGCACCCATTTCATGCCATGAGCCATATAGGTATAACAAACATTACATGTGAATCACATAGTTGGGAAGCCATCAACAAACCACACGCAAAAACACTTCACATCTGTATGGAATCATTGCAACCATGCATAAAAAGAGACAATGCACAATAAAAAATCAATATAAGCCACTTCTTCATTTGCTTGTGGCCAGTGTAATACATTACAAGAAATTTCATTATTACATACTAAAAATTAGATACGGATTTAAATCCATACATAAACTAATGTTTACATACAGATTTTACATACAAAATTTTATCCATATATAAGATTGATTTATGTACGGATTCTTTTGTGTATAACTTAGAATCAGGTTGGTGTGAGTGATCCGTACGTAAGATCTGTACATAAATTTTGTGCATTGGAGTGGGAAAGTTTTGTAGGAATATTTTTCGTGTGTAGTGATAATGAAATCGGTAGATAATTAAAATAATCCTTTACATACGGATTTTTGATACGGAATCTAATAAAAGAATATTTTAAAATTTTCTAAAATTGAACTTTTTAAAATTAGAAGGTAAGTTTTGGCTCTTACCCTTTCCCTCGTCCCTGTCTTGCTGAAACTCCTAAAACCCTTGCCTTTCATATTTCCTCTCATGTCATTTTCTTGTATTTTTCATAGTTTCCTTTGCCTATTCACTTATCACCTTCGTTCGTTTTTTCGTTTTCGTTCTCTGTCATAGTAATGGTGTGCCGTAACTCTAAATCACTCGAATCCCAAGTCGTCTTAATGTCAAATTGGGACATACCGTAACCTATAGACATGGTTATTTTAATCTTTGAAGTTTAATCGAAGAGATTGAAGTTTAATAGAAGAAGTGAAAGCTCCACAATGAAACCCATTAGCAAAGGTAACTACATTGAACCTATATTTCTCAATAGTTGCTTTTGTTCACTTTTAACTTCTATGTTTTTTGTTTCATTGGCTTTTAATTTTTTGATTATCTGTCAATCATATCTTAATAATAGGTTTGGCCCCAATCTGCACATTGACGTGTTTTTCTTTAGCAAAGGTAACTTTTCGATATGTTGTAAAAGCTTTCTAATTTTTTATTGTTATGCTTACTGTCACTATGCGTATTTTGATATGGTTTGTTGTGCACTCTGTCAGTATGTTTGTGAGTATTGATTAACTGTAATAATGTGAGGTAATACATAGCAAAATGGTTTATGGCGTTGTGAGGTAATACAATATAGGGTATGTGAACCTGTCAACGCTGCTACCCTCACATTTGAAAAATTAGGAAGGTAATAAAAAACACAACACTTAGCCTCACCTCATTGAGTTCTCTGATCCTTTCAACACTATCAATAGGAATTTCAAATAAGTTTAGATTTTCCATTACGTTTTGCATGTAAATTATTAAAATGAATATTATAATTTTTGTTTTATTTCAATTTCTTATTTCTTATTTTATATTGTTTTGCATATTTAGTAATTATTTTTTTAGATAGATTTCTTCTCAGTGGTTCAAAGCATGTTGTTGTGCAGAGGTGCTTCATGTCATTTTGACTACCCTGTTTTTCTTTTCTGGTTTACAATTTTCTTTTCTATTTTTTGTCATAGCTCTAATTTTTATTGCAAAAGCAAATTAATTTGGTACCCTTCTTGTAAAGAGATTCTCTTTCTTACAGACTTTGATTTATTCTTTTATGACATTGATTAGGTTTGTATATTTTCTGAGTGCTTGTTTTGAACCCAGGACTTTGAGATGGCATATTGCTCTCCTCACCAACAAGTCTTTATAGAAATTAACATTGACTAGGTTTGTCCTAAAGCTAAGAGTGAACAAGAGTCTAAATTGACAGTCAGGAAGATATGTTACTGTTATTTGTTTTTTTCTTTCTCTATCATCTTTTGGGTAGTAAAGATTTTTTTTTTCCAAATTGAAGCCTTGGAGAACTGAAACATTTTTTCTATCTTCCTGTTTTAAGTGGACAGAGGAGGTTGGATTTCTTTAATTCTTTACATTTTTTTAATATTGATCTTCAGGATGCTCTGAACTATCTTCATTTGAAGTGTTTATTGTTTTGTTGCTGCATTGCTTTGAGGTATTTTGAATTATATATCTTGTTATAAGTGTTTACATTGTATAAATTATTTTTAAGTCATTTCTGGTGTAGTATAAGAATAGTATAGAGTGAATGAGTTTGATTCCTAACACAATCATATGGTAGTGATTCAGCTTTAATCAATTCAACTCTAAAGTTATTAATTTAATCACCCAGTAGGAATGAAAGCCATGGTAGATAGTTTTAAGTCTTGTAAAATTAAAAGATAATACAAAAACTTAGAAAAACGTAGGTGATCATAGTGACCTCAAAATGACACGGAACCTACTTAACCAACTATGTGATTGACAGAATATACACATTAAGTACTGCATTATAGATGACAAAAAAATGAAACCAACTATATTATTGACAAAATATACACATTAACTACTGCATTATAGCTGACAAATAATAGGAAGAGAAAGTATCACATTTATGACAATATTTGATAATTTAGAATGTTATCTTTATTTTTTGCATTAACTAGTGCATTATAGATGATAAAAAATAGGAATAAAAAGTATCACATTTATGAGAATATATTTGATAATTTAGAATGTTATGTTTATTTTTTACGTGAGAGCAGCAAATTAACTTCACATGTCAAGGTAAAAAAAAGTTAAATGTATAAGCAAAAATTGTAGACAATATATCCAGATGGTAAAATTAACCAGTATATGCCTCCACCAGTATATTTTCTTATATTTAAAAGATTTATAATGCTTTTTTTTCATAAAAATATATTTGTTTAATTTTTTTCTAAAGTATAAAATTTGATAGAATAGCTTAAATCTAACTCTTTAAATTTGAATATAAAAAATAAATGAAATCAAATTAGTTCGTCATAATAAATATATAAGAATAGAAATTTGTTGTACTTTATTCCCTTTTTACTTCTTAAATTATTCAATTATAATTAGTAATTAACTTATAAATATAATCATTTAAATTACATAATTCTTACAAAAACTTATCCTTTTAAATTATATATTTTTTATTTTATTTTAAGAAATCAATTTTAATATTTTACCTATATAATATAAAAATTAAAAATATAAACAAGTTGGTGTAATAATCTATCCTAGGGCCTGACAGCCCGCCAAATTTTCAATTCTCCGCATCTTTGTCTTATCATTTTTTTTTCTAACATATTTAAAAATAGACAAATAAAATTTCTTTTTCAAACTTTAAAATATTATTGCAAAATCAAATACTCATATTACATCACAAACATTAATTGACATCACTTTATGTTACATTTTGAACAATTAACTACTATCTTAGACATAAAAAGAGATAAATATTATTATTATTTTTCTCTTGATGTATCCAATTAGGAATAAAAGGAAGTTAATATTTATAAATATAATTGACGATGATGGATTCAACATTGATTAATATTTTGAAATTAATAATTAATATTCTATTTATAATAATTAATAACGTAGTATATCTTTTATAAAAACTATTTGATGGTTGTTGACACTTAAGATAGAACATATAGCGACATTTAATTTCCTGTTGCAACTAATGGTTGTAGTATTGTTCCTTCTATTCTATTTTATTCTCAAATTGTTTGAAATATATTTATAGTACATGATTATATACATACACAAAGGACTATAGGGAATAATGGGAATGTACTAACGAAGTGTGATACTACCCCTAAAGTGTTTTCCATGAAATTACATTGACTGACTTTTGTCAATTATTATAAATACGGAACATGGATCAATTTTCATCAAATCGTGCTTGGATGTATGATAGGTGGTATAGACGAAGAGGTGCATTGAAAGAGTCTTTTATATTGGGTGTTAAAAAATTTATAACAAAAGCTTGTCAAACAACAATGTTATCAAAGTGATGGGGGAATTTGATGTCCGTGTAGTAAGTGTGATTATACAAGGCTTTTGGAGGATAGAGTTGTCAAGATTCACCTATACAAACACGACTTCCATCCTAATTATTGGATTTGGACAGATCACGGTGAACAAATTGTAAAAGATGATTTGGATAATAATAATGATTGCATTGGTACAACGAGGGGCGTCGAAGATGACCAATTTTTGTCAATGCAAGACATGGTGTATGATGCTTTGAGGCAACAACAGTCATCCCAACCACCAAGTTCAAATACCATGGAAGAGGCATCGAATGAACAAACTCAAAGATTTTATAACTTATTGCTAGATGCAAATACCTCATTGTATGAAAGGGCATTAGACTCAAAATTATCAATGTGCGTGAAGTTATTAGCTTGCAAGTCGAATTGGAATGTTCCAGACCAATGCTTAGAGTTTATTTCAAAAATGCTTTTGGACGTAGCACCTACAAATTCGAATTTGCCTAAAAGTTATTATGACTCAAAAAGGTTAGTGTCCAAGTTGGGATTAGAAGCTAAGAGGATCGATTGTTGTGTGAATGGTTGCATGCTATTTTATGATAATGGATCTGACAAGAATGATGGAGCGTTACTTAAATGCAAATTTTGTCATAAGCCAAGGTATCGTGACCACAACACTGGAGCAAGTAATAAAAAACTAGTTCCTGTCAAGGCAATGTTTTATTTGCCAATAATTCCAAGGTTACAAAGAATGTATGCATCAACACAAACTGCGAGAGAAATGACGTGGCACTATGACAACAAAAGCAATAATGGTGTTTTGCGCCATCCATGTGATGCTGAGGCATGGAAACACTTTGATAAAGTGTACCCAGATTTTGCAGTTGAGCCACGCAATGTGTGGTTGGGTTTATGCTCAGATGGTTTTAATCCATATGTACAAGCATCAAATGCACCATATTCATGTTGGCCAATAATTGTCACCCCATATAATCTATCCCCGGAAATGTGCATGTCTAAACCTTACATGTTTTTGAGTTGTCTCATACCAGGCCCATCAATCCGAAAGCTAGTATTGATGTCTTTTTGGAGCCCTTGATAGATGACTTGAAGAAGTTGTAGAGCGGTGTCCTAACATATGATATTTCAAGGAAACAAAACTTCATGATGAGGGCGACTTTAATGTGGACGATCAATGATTTTCCTGCTTATGGTATGTTGTCTGGGTGGGGAACTCATGGTAAATTGGCATGCCACACTACATGGAGCATACAAAATTGTTGGTTTGACTCCCATCGTAGATTTTTATCCAATGATTATGCATTTAGGAGGAACAAGAATGTGTTTAAGAAAGGGGGAAGTTGAGATAGATGGTCCACCACCTAAGGTGACACCTACACAAGTTTAGAATAGAGTAAAGAATTATCCTAAAGTAACTTATGATGGTGTGCAAAGAATAGATGGTTATGGGGAGTGACATAACTGGACAAAACGAAACATCTTTTGAGATCTTCTGTATTGGAAAAATAATTTGTTAAGACATAATCTTGATGTTATGCATATTGTAATCCGTAGATAAATTCAAATTACATACGAATTTTTAATATTACATACAGATTTTGATGGTATGTAATCTCTATTTTTCTTGTAGTGATATTCACTTATCTTTATCTTTGCATAATGAGAGAGACATCATTTAATCATCTCCCATAAATTATGGCATTGGCATGCAAATTCACACTTCGAGACCAATAATAATTATCCAAAGTCAAACATAAAAGAATATGAGCACATGATAAAATAATAAATAAAAGTTTTTAAAATAAAACATTTTAAATATCCAAACTATGTACTTCAAATATCAAAATAATTATATATATATATATATATAAAGATAAAAGAAGAATTATTTAAAATATGACCTAACGGAAGCGATAATAACTCTTAAAATATCTGTATTTCGGAAAAATTTCTTCATAATATTCTCATGAGAATTGAAATATATAATGTCAGAGGATTTTGATTTATTTAAAAAATAAAATAATTTTATCTTTTATTCATATAATTAAATTATTATATATTTATTTAAATATAAGTTAAAAGAGATGTCGAGCGCATGATTGTTAATAATTAATAAAAGATGGAGCGAAAATGAAAGATATCGAATATATTATCTAATAATTAATTAAAAGTATTATTAATTAAAATAAGGTTTAGCTGATTGATCGGCTGCTTAATTGTTTAGTTCTCCAAAAGAATACATAAAAATAATAGCTTTTGGATGCAAGATAACGAATTCTATTAATATAAATGGAGAAGCAATTCAGAATTAATTATAAGTACTTGAAAAATATATTGGAATTTTTTTAATTAATTCAAGGAAAACTGGATATAAAGGAAATAGACAAATCAATTTAATAAACTCATATTAAGCAGGCGAGTAAAAGAAATTAATTGATTATAATAATAGTAACAATTTAATTAATAATATTAGTAAATTCGACACATTCGTTGTTATTTGGTTATTTATATATGTTGATAACACCATTATCGTTATTTCAACCGCGACCATAAATATAGCTTAAGTTTAAAAAAAATCATCAAACGTAATATTCGTATCCGGATCAATGCATCACAATTTGAAACCAATTATATGATTATCTAATTTCTATAGAATTATATTTTTTTTTAATAAATTACTAACCAACTAACGTGTTAGTTATTATTGATGATAATACATTATTGATAATGGTGGCTGTTTAATTATTATCTTAAAAATTTGATATATTTAGATAATAATTATCTTTCTTATGAGAAATAAAATCTTAATTGATATCTAATACAGTATACAGTGTATATATATATATATATATATATATATATATATATATATTTTT
>Ga0209489_100860_pt1 | contig 60656 bp, 24 predicted proteins | sample SiratrowhiteBW_FD_187527 | JGI IMG/M metagenome (GOLD analysis project Ga0209489, IMG submission 187527) | Root nodule microbial communities of legume samples collected from California, USA - Siratro white BW (SPAdes) (version 2) | ecosystem: Host-associated > Plants > Roots > Nodule | place... | reverse complement strand
TCAAAAATGTTGCTTGTAAAAAAAGAATATTATCTCAAAATTAGGTATTCTTTTTTATGAGTGACAACTTTTTTTTCTAACAATAGTGCAATTTTTATCAGTATTGTCTAAAATGAAAAAAAAAAAATTATCAAAATGGTAAATTGATCATGTCACCTCGAGCATTTATAAGGCCGTGACAATTTATGTGTTGGTATTATATTTAGTTAGCACAATTTCAATTAATATAAATACAGATAAATCTTGTTAGATTAATATTATTTCATTTAAGGTATTAATTAAAATTATGTGAGTTTGAAACAATTTCATCAGAAATTGTTATTGTCTACAACGGTGTCTGTTTAAAATGATTTCTCTAAAGAGGACACAGATTTTTGCATTATTATAGAGAAAAAAAAATCTATCAGTGACGTTTATTTTACTTCATTAAATATTATCTTACAAAACACTAATTAATTTTTATCATACTTATTTATTGTATTAAAGATCATGAAATATAAGAAAACATTATACTTAAATGAGAATATAAGAATGAAACATTCGGACATTTACCTATATAAGGTAATTGTCAATATATTTTATAATTTTTTAATAATTGATGTTTTTTCATAAGAAATTAAATTTATAAAAGTTTGAAAAGATTACTAGTCACTCATATTATAAATTCAATTAACGTAATTAAAGTAGTTCAAAATTACAAAATAATATATGTTGTTTTTAATAAGAGAATAGTAAGATAGATGATTAGGTCTTATTTATAAAACATTGTCATTTGAGATTATATTGAATTCTTAAGAATCACAAACTACTATATAATTATGACGAGAACAACATTTATTATTTATATAGATAATATTTTTGGCTATAAATTCATATTTTACAAATTAATTTGTCAAGTAAGACTTGTTTTTATGTAATTTTTAAAACTCAAGAAATTATAAATAACATGTCGTACAAATAATTAAGAAGAAGACTTTCAAAAATAACTTATTTACATTGTATAAACCCTAAAGAATCAGACACGTCTTGAATACTAATTTCTGTTTGGTATTTCAAGTAAAGAAGAATTTATTATTGCAAAATTACGAGACTATAAGTCACTGTTTTAGTTTTAGAACACATGTATATAAAATTATATATTAAACTTATAATGATATTTTGTAAATTTACCTTAAATATTAATGTAGTAAAATTACAATTATTATAAATTTATAATATAAGATATTTAAAAAATACAGACAAACAAACACAATAAACTGTGTTGTGTCAGTATTTAATAAATAATATATTAATTTTTTAATTTTTGAAGGTGTCATATGGTAGCAGTACACATGAAAATATCAACCAATATTTCATATTTATCGAAAGTTACTAATAAATAAATATTGAACTTTTTTAGAGTATTAAAAACTTAATTAGGCTTGAAAACAATGTTATAACTTGTCAAACAAATATATATTTTTAAATAAATTTGTTGTAAAACGAAATTGTTATCATAGAATATGTTTTTTAATAACTTTGTTATTGTCATTTTTAATTTTTTTTTTCGTGTATTCCATTTCCACATTTTTTTTTATTCATTTTTGGTTTGGAAAAGATGGTGCGAAGAAAATTTAAACAGAGGAATACCTAAGGTGAAGTCATGGTGTGTTCTTTCACGTTGACGGCAGCAGCAGCACCACCACACTGTCTCTGCAAACATTCTCCCATACTCAAGTTCACGTCTTTGCTTCTCCGGTAACCCTTTCGATCATTATCATGTTATATTATGTGCCCTCAACTTGGTTCAATTTTTAGCTATGACTCACTCATTTTACATTACATATATATAATGTTTACGTTACATATAGATAGTGAAAATCACTATCTCTGTTAAATAGATAATGGTTTTTCAATATGCATGTGTCTGTATGCACTCTACCTGTTTGTCAAAATGTCTCTCTTTGGTACCTGTCTATGTTATTTCCTTTTCTTATAGGTATTACTTTTTGAGAAAAAAAAGGGCAAATACCCATTTCGTGTGTTAACTTACATTTTTTTTTTTGTTGAAAAAAATTCATTGTATGTGCATTTACATTTTTTATGTTTTAATGCAGAAAATAAAGAGTTTATGGATAAGGGAGCGGTTTTCATTCTTCCATGTAGTTCTACTGTTTTGTTGTTAAAGCTAGTGGAAGGACGTGGGGCGGGACTGAGAAATTTAGAGTGAGCATATTGTGTTGTGTTTGGAGTAGAGCACATGTGGTATACGGCAAGGTATGCAATTCTTGAAACTTCCTCGCCTTCTTACGTCGCATGTGAGGAGGATACATCTACATTCGCAGCCGTCGCCGTCGGAAAGCACTTACAGATTTGATGGTATTGGTGATGCTGTGGCTTTATTTCACCGCATGGTTGATATGCATCCCCTGCCATCGATTGTGGAGTTCACAAAAATCTTAGGGATGATTGTGAAGATGAAATACTATGCCACAGCTATTAATCTATATACCCGAATGGAATACAGGGGTGTAGTGCCGTTTACAGTCACTTTTAACATTTTGATCAACTGTTTCTGCCACATGGGTCGGATGGATTTTGCTTTCTCTGTAATGGGTAAGATTCTTAAGTGGGGATGTCAACCAAATGTTGTGACTTTTACTACGCTGATGAAGGGGTCATGTGTTAATGATAACATGGTGGATGTACTGCACATTTACAATGAAATGGTTGCACGAAGGATTCGGTTTGATGATGTTCTCTATGGAACCTTCATCAATGCGCTGTGCAAGAGTAAGATGGGAAAAACAAGAGCTGCCGTTCAACTGCTTCAGGACAGGGAGGGACAGTTGGTTAAGCCCAATCTTGTAATGTACAATACAGTTGTCCATGGTTTGTGCAAAGATGGACATATAAATGAGGCACGTCTTTTGTGTTCCAAAATGATTGTTCAGGGAATTTTACCAGACATTTTCACTTATAGTTCATTAATTTATGGTTTGTGTCGTGCAGGCCGACGGAAAGAAGTTAGATCATTGCTGAATGGGTATTGTTTAAACAATAAAGTGGATGAGGCCAGAGAGTTATTTAATTTGATGATTGAAAGAGGTGAACAACACGACATTGTTAATTACAATATTTTGATGAATGGATATTGTTTAAACAATAAAGTCGGTGAGGCAAAAAGATTATTTCATAGGATGATTGAAAGAGGTGAACAACCTGATATTGTTACTTACACTATTTTGATGCATGGATATTGTTTGATTGATAAAGTGGATGAGGCAAGAAAATTATTTCATGGGATGATTGAAAGGGGTTTAGTGCCTGATGTTTGGAGCTATAACATCTTGATTAAAGGTTATTGCAAGATTGAAAGAGTGGATGAGGCTATAAATTTATGTGAACATATGTTTCTTAAGAATTTAGTTCCAAATATTATAACTTACAATTCTCTAGTTGATGGCTTATGCAAATCTGGGCGAATCCTTGATGCATTGAAGCTTGTTGATGATTGTTGTCAACCACTTCCATATGTAACCACTTACAATATCTTAGAATCTTTATGTAGAATTGGGCAAGTTGACAAGGCAATTACATTTTTTAAAGATCTCATCACTGAAAGAAGTTTTGCCCCTGATGTTTGGAGTTACAACATCTTGATTAGTGGCTGTTGCAAGAATAGAAGATTGGATGAAGCCATCATTCTTTTTAACCAAATGTTTTCCCGGAATTTGGTTCCAGATATTGTAACCTACAATATCTTATCAGATGCTTATGGCAACATACAGCAACTTGACAAGGCAATTGCATTATTAAGAAACCAAGGTATTAGTCCAAATTTGCGCACGTACAATATACTTATAAATGGGTTGCACAGAAGTGGTAGGCCAAAGACAGAAGATTTCCCAGTATCTTTCCATTAGAGACTGTCATCCAGATGTCCAAACATGTATAATCAATGAGCTTTGTAAAGGTGGATTGTTAGAATAAAGCCAGACCTCTCTTTTAAATTAAATGGAAGGCAATCATCGGCTCCCTTCTTAACATAATATCCGAGCCAGTTATTCATCTCCTTTGGAGAAAAATGTGGGAATGATGAAGCTGAGAAGGTTTTTTGACAAATTGTCACTAGATGTGTGGAAAACAGGTAGAAGTTTCAGTTTCAATTTAATTAACTTTTATGGTCATCAAATGCTCGTTAATTTTTGGTATATATGTTTGACTAGATAATATGCTGTATTCTATTATCTCAAATCCCAATTCTCTTTTTCCTTTTCAAATACATAATATCTGTGCATTTTTCCTAAATTCGTTAAAAGATCATCTTTTGGGATACATGGCAAAAAGGTTCACGTAAAGTTGGTGAGGCAAAAGGTTCTTTGATGTAGATTTCTTTGACAATGGCTAGGCCTTCCTTGATTGCAATCTCCTTGCATTCACTGATTCTGATTTATGAAAGTTTACTGAACGGTAATCCTGCTTGCTGTTTTGCAAAATCAGGATCCACATCAGCCAGTCACTGTCCAGGGCTCGTGCATTTTTAACTGCTCCCACCTTTTTCCCACTATCTTCAATTTCAACTCCAGGTGATATTTGTTGCCGATTTGGAGCTTAAGTGTAAATGAATGTTATTTATCAATTTCTCATGTTTTCTAAGGCAATGGGTCAGGCCTGGATGTTGTGGTTAGGTGTACAGATTTTTCTTGACAGAAGATTCTTCTGTTAAGCTTTGAAGATTAAATTCTCCATTGACCCTTTCAGAATTGGAACGGAAAGTCCTTAGTTTGTTAGGTATTATATGTTTAGAGAAATTTCTGCATAATATTTCTAGAAGAGAGAAATGAGAAGAAAAATGTAATTAACATCTCTATATAAGTTAAAATTAATTTATAGATGAGTTAAAAATTAAATTTTAGAGAAGTTAATGAGAAATAGTTTCTACAAATTAGTTTATACATCAAGCTAACTTTACATCATGGAAATTTTGATTTTTCTTTATTCTTATTTTTTATCTTCTAAAAATATTTAAAGAGAAGTTTGCTTCAAATAGACCCGTATTATAATAGGTTCTAGAATCTGTTTGTTGTACATGTTTTACGTTCGTATCTTATGTATATGTATATTCCAAATGTGATATAAAAGTAGTTTATATTTCAATATTCATTTTATATTTTAATTGCAGGTAATAATAGTTTCATTGGGGCAACAGCTAGAGAAGTTGCTCGTGCTGCTTTATATTCACTGCTCCTGCAAACTTTTCATGGTGCTGTCGAAGAAAAACGACGAGAATTTATTTTGTGTGCTTGGTGAATCGTGGTGTTTAACCCTACGAATAAGGGGTAAAGGGCGACCAAAACAGACACGGGAGAAAATTATTAAAAGGGACCTGCAAATAATATTCATATGAATTTGGTTTTTTACCGTATCTGGTGATATCATCTAATCTATGTAGCTGACCGTACTTAATGGTATGAGGCCATCGTTGTTATGCATGGTGAGCAATTCCTGCTAACGGTTAAATGATACATTGTTTAAAGTCATTTATTGGATGAAATTTGATATTTATGCATCTATTTTGCAGATGAAGAGAATTCTTGGGCAGCTTGGTGATGATTGTAGCTTCCACCAAAATCTCTTCCATTCCTCTTTCCTCATTCAGGGTCTTCATTGAAGAGCATTCTAATAAAAAAGAAAAGAAAAAGGAATGGAGTGAAGAAAGGGAGATATATGTATGGTTTTCATTGACTTTAAGGCTTTGAGAAAAAGAAAGGAGTTTGCATTTATACGACACTTTGACCACCCATACACCAAAAGAAATTAGAAAGAGAAAAGAGATCACCTGAACAAAGTGTAATACAAGATGAGAAAAAGATAGGTGATCCAAAAAGTATTTTGTTTTTAGTTTGTAAAGCTTATCGCAATGTTTAGAAATGTAGAACTTATTCCAGATCGATACAACATATAGATTTAGATATCTTTAACACTGAAGTATGAATCTAAATTATTTTAATCGATTAAAAAATGTGATAGAAAAATAAATCTAAGTGAAATTAACATATTAAAATATTTTTTTAAAATGATTAGAATGTCTTTCTTTTATGAACTAAACAAGAACATTTTATCAGGTAAAAAATGTCAATATGTTTTTCTTTATGAACTAAATAAGAACATTTTATCAGATATAATATCTGCATTCTATTTAAAAAGTATAAATTCTAATTTAGTTGTTAGATATGTAAAAAAATATGTCAATTATATTTTGTCATATAATTTAAGGACAAATTGATCTTCTTTAACAATACAACATAATTATTATATATTTTACATATCAAATAACTAAATTTTGTTCACATTTTTAAGGACTAAATTATAACTCACATATCCAAAGTGGTCATCATTCTGAAAATTTTGTATGAAACCTGCTCAAAGATTTATTATATCTTTGTATGCATGATAAGGCTTTGAAAGAACTCCTCCTGAGAAGGTGCAATTGGCTACAAAATTAGGGTTTTTCAGAAGCGAAGATACTCAACGACTTCATGTCAATTATATAGATTTTTACTTTCTCATGTTGTCACCAACATTGGAAGCTTTCAATGCCTTATTTTTTTTTTTTTTTATATTAGGTTATTTTGAAAAACTTTCTTTGTAATATCTCTTAATTAGTTTATGCATAAAATTTTAATCATAATAAATTTCTTCATAAAAAAATAATTTTTGTTCTAAAGTTAAATCTAATTTATGTACACATTCATATGAATTTTCTAAATTTATTTAATTAATTTTAGTATATAGAGAAACTTTTTATTTTTCCTAAAATTCTTTATAAAGAAGCTAATTCAAACAGAGTTCATATATATCATTTTTAAATTTTTACTTTTAACTTTGGTAAGACAATTTTAATTTCTAGAAGAACAAAACTCATTTCAATTGTTATTTCTTATTTTCCACTCCTAAAATTTCTTCCCTATATGCTTGTCCAAAGATACATATAATAATGAAGAGGATTGGTTAATGAATACCTACTTAAAAAATATTTTAAAAATAACTTTGATTTAAAATATAGCTATTAGAAAATAGTGATATAACTTGGGTTTAAAATATACATAAAATTGTAACAACTTACAATCTTCTTTTCTAAACATTTCATTTAAGTACTTTCATGTAAAATGAGAGGCCAATGCTGACACTATAAAGAGAGCAGATGGTGTTATAATCCTATTACTGCTTTGCAAATGGAGTATTCGTTATGAAATTGTGAAATTGAAGAGATGATTCCACTATGCAGGTTTTTAAATCATGGAATAACTACTTCTATTGTTTCTGTAGCATGCTGTTACAATAATACTGTATATTACTTTAGTTTCAAATTTTAAATATTATACTTCTGAAGGATAGTATTTAATTGCATTAAGTGAGAACAGAACCACTGCAAATTGTCTAAGTTGAATTTATATATACTAACTATCTGGTACACTCTCCAAGTAATAACAGATAACTAAACCATTATCATCAGCACATGCATTGTTTTCTATAAAAATCAATCTTGATATATCAAGAAGATTTGCCTTCATTATAAAGCTCCCATAAAACCATAAAATGAGGGGCAAGTGATGGCACACTTGTATAAACTATGACACAACATGGATGACATGTTAGCATCCTCATTTATTCATTACATGGATATCTCAAATCATTTTCATCAGGAGTACCATTACGCTCAATTTATGAACAGAAAAGAATGAGAACATTAAATTTTTAATTTATCTATACAAATATTCACAAACAGAATTGGAGTACTTGGCAACTGATCAACCTGATACTCAGACTAGTCAAAGTCACTGTTTTGAAATGTATTTCCCACCACCCCATTGTCAAGTTTCTGCAACACAGTGAATTTTGTCATTGAAGACAATAATCCAAGATAATTTATAAGTATGTCACAGTTATGAAAAAGAAACTAAATCAACACATCATATATCATAGATAACCAATTCTTCCATCCTTTACTTAATTATTTTCTTTATCAATCAAAGAGAATGGCTGGTGGAATTTAGCTTTACTGCCAAGTGACAATTAAGTTGCTTAGGAATTAAAAGATCAACGTGACTTGAATTATGCATTACACAAATGTTCACACTAGTTGTGTTTGACTCAGTTTTTTTTTCTTAGTTTATCTTCTCCTTAAGAAAATTTTTTTATAAAAAATTGGTGAAAAACTCTTGCGAATTAGGGAGCTTTTAATAAAAGAGAGGCAGGGATAAAGTAGCTTTTAGAAAAGAAAAGAAAAACTAACTGAAATAGATTTTAGAAATAAGTTGCACATCCTAGCCTCCTTTTTCTCACATTTAAAACTAACTGATGTGGTATAGAGAAACAAAGCTGCAAAACGACTTCTACTTTATTTTTAAAACTCTAGTATTTTGAAATTTAACTCAATAATTTTTAAGCCACAAAAAAAGTGAACCTAACATAGAAACATTATCCTTTATTTTTCCATTTTGACCAAAGAAAAATTCATCACAAGACAACAACAGCTCAATTTCCTTTCAAACATGAAAAGAAAGGAATGATGAGTTGAACTTATATTAACTCCTTAGCTAGTTCTTTTATCAGGAAAAAAATATCCTAATGTAGTATTCATTCCATCATAGAAACAGTAATGTAAGCAGCGGCAGCAACAAACATGTTTAGATACAAGGAAGATTGAAGAACAAGAATACTTAAGGAAAAAGGCAGCTGTGTTATTTGATTACAGGGACATATGGTATACAGACATATAATGGAGCTTACCCAAAAAAATATATATAAACCTACAATGGAGATTCAGATACGTACTTTGGCAAGTATATCAGCTGGAAACAAATTTATAGCTGTTGCGTTGAATTCGAATTCACTGAAGATACAGAATTTTCAAATCAGAAGCATGCACGGAGCAAGAAAACCATATTAAAAGGTAATCAACAAAAGTTACAGTAAAAAAAAAACAAAGATGATGAATTTAATAACCCCCATGATCGACAAAGTTCGAACATAAAAAGAAAAAATCTCCATACCATCTGGAGAGTACTAGTTGCCAGACGTATGGGATGAAAAACTCCTCTGGGTGACTCTCTTGTTCATATGTGAAGTGCAGTTGAGTAAACATCTGCAAAACAAGAGACAGTATTACAGAAGCAAGGCAAACGATCATTAGTAAATCACAAATCATGCAATATTTTCATTTTACCTTCATCCCATCAACGCGCCAAGACCGACAGTTTACAATTACCACTTCGAGTACTTCATTGACTGACCATCCACCATCCATTCTTCTGGCATCCATGCGACTGTTAAAAAAATCTAACACCTGCAAATATAAAATAGACCACATTATTTGAACACTCTTGAAACATGATATATTATACGACGACAATGTTCACAAATGTAACTAAAGACTATGAAATCTGCTCCTTTAAAGTTGCAGATTTTAAAGGGAGAATGTATAAAAGTTATAGATTTAGAAGAAAATACATGAAACGTACAGCATAGATGTTTTCAATGAGCTCATTGAAGCGGGGGTGGTTCTTGAAAGGCTGAAAGACATCCTGCTTGTGCATCATTGCATACACCATCTGTCTCAGCCACAAAAGCAATACATTTGATGTCAAATGTCACAATGCGAATATAGTTTTTTATTATTGGGAAACATGTACAATTTGTTTTGTATATGTTTACCCTGAAATTAATCAAGTGCAACACAACATTGTACCTCAGGATTTCGAGGCAAAGCATAAGTCAGAATTGCATTTATAATTTCAAGTACAAGCCTCATGAAATCAGTATATATGTGCAATTCCGCTGACTGTATCAAAAGAAGATACATTTAGAAAAAGGAACAGTCAAAAGTTTGTAATCAATGAATCATACAAGTGAAGAACCCTTATCACATACCATATCTACAAGGCTACTTATTTCAATTGAGTTGCTTTCTGCAACATTGAGCTTATTATCTCTGGGATCAGATAATTTGTTATACCTAATGATAATCAACATTAGAATCAAATCTTTATACAATAAATCAGTCATTCAAGATATAAATATGAAATGGATATAGTTTATTACGAAAGCCCAGAAAGAGAGGCAACATACTTCTTTGATAGCATATGAAAGAGGCTGACTAGCCTCTGAGATGCATACGCACTCAAATGGTGGACATGAGGTGCCATGTTTGCCAATGTTGCCAGACACGTTGTATGAAGATATACATCCTATCACAATTCAACACTATTCCATTAATACACTCATAGTAGCAATCTTAATTAGCCAATGTACTAATGATACTAAACTTCAATAATCAATCAGAAGAAAAAGGAAACTTAAACACGTGGGGTAATTAAATTAATAGTTCCACTTGCATTCAGATTCATACCCGGAGTTTAGACAAATTAAACTGTACAGTTCTGATAAGAATGATGATCATGAGGGAGCCAAGAGAAGACTGGAGGAGGAGTCGTTCTTTGTACCATGGAATGGTTGGCAGTATCTATCCATAAACATACTAGATTACTATTTAGCACAATCACTGCAGAATAAGACTTTGTCCAATTCCAAAAAACAAGTCTTACCAGCTTATGAATTCCCGCATTGAAAGAAGAATCTTGACTAAGTATGAGAAGTATAATCAACAACATGTAAATTTGATTGGCTGTCCTCCTTCGAGCATCGTATAATGCTTCTAGAATGGGCATTAACTGTTAATTTCACAAGATAAACAAAGATCAGATTATCAGAGCATGACTCGATCCTCATTCATTCTAGATGCACCAGTAAGACTGGTATGATTAAGACATAAGAATGAGTTATCAGATTTTGAAATCAACCAGTTACATATATCAAATCATAGTCAAGTAATTCCCCTAAAATTTATTCATATAGTATAATAAATAATTAATTCATTCCAATTTTTCTCAAGAAGATTTTAAGTTTATTTCTTCATACCAACGTATCCAAATCAGTCCGCACCAACACATACTCCAGAAAGGTGGAATTCCCTTGCAACAATGAGTAAAGAAGTAAGACAGCTGTTTCATCAGCTAAGCACCTAGAGAGGGAAAAATTTTGAAACATTTAAAATACTGCCAAAAAATTCAATATAGTGAAGTATACACTAAATGTACATAAGTATATATTACAGAGACACTTGCTATTAAAAGAATAAAACAAAAAAATTAAGATACCACATGCATACCCATAGCTTCATATGTATATAAAAGTCCAACAAGGAAAGAAGTCCAAGAATTGTTGTTTGATCTACATGAGGTGGGAAGAGAGAGAGAAAGAGGAAGGAAACTCATCCAGTGGGTGAACAGGAAAACATAAGAAACAAATACTCTGTCATCATAGGATTCACCTACAACTGATTATTGATACATGTTCTGATAATCTCCTTTTTGAGAAACAGAAGTTACCATCTTTTCAAGATAGTATGCAGAACATGTATAATCTATTTTGAATAACATAACTCGACTATAAACAAATGTAAGTTTGCTACAGATCTAGTCAGTCAGTTATAAACTGCATATACAGATAGCCTGATACTCACATGCCAAGGGTATCAAACAACGGTGAAAAAGGCAACTTTACATGCTGGTCACTGTGTGCATTATCCCCAAAATCTACACGATCCACTGCATTTAAAGCATTGGAAAATAAAATTATCGGCCTTCCCAGTCAACTAAAAGAACACAGACATATAAAAAAAATATATATTACATTCACAATCAGTTGCATGCTTTAAGGCCATGCAGTAAGGGTTGTCAGAAAAATATGTATCCTCTTTAGATAAAGAATCTGAAGAGGTAGATACTTGATTCTCTATGACAGAATAGCCTTCACTCACAAGACATTTATGATAATGAATGAGAACAAGAAGCACATGAAGACTGCTATCCGCTATTGGATTTCTTGAACCTTCACTGCTTGAACTGATCAAATAACTGAATGGCAATAGAACAATATTTGCTGAATGGAGAAAAGGAAATGCCAAAAGAAGTGATCGTCAATAACTCTCCAACTTTGAACAAAAGAAAATTATCACAATATATATAAAGGGTCTTCCTGAAGGACACTGGTTAAGGAATTACAAAGAGAAAGTTTTTAGTAAAAAAATAAAAATTATAGATGAGGACATTAAGAATCATAGGGAAGCGCACTTTTACACATCACAATAAAAATCTTTCTACTTTTAATTCCTTAATAAGTGTCTTTAGGGCTCTGATTAGCATTTTGCTTTCATAAATAACAATGTATGTTCCACCTCAAAAGTCCATATATAGAAAACTATATTCAGTCCCCATACCAGCTGCAGAACCAACTCTCTTTAGCACGCTATTCTCACTTCCATCATAAAAGATGGGATGAGAAGCTCTATTAAAAGGAACACGAGGACGGGTAATGTAATTTAAAAGCAGTTTGCACACAACTGAACTAACCAGATGACCATCCTGCAAAAGATAAGAGTGCACTAACTTCAAATTCTCTAGCTGGAGATACATAGAAACTAAAATTAGATATTTAAGCTTCAGCCTCTTACCTGAGCCATCGCTGCATCAAGAAATGGGTTCACATCATTCGATCTAGGAGATGGCCCACACAGAAGCTGAGTTGACATTGCAATAATCATAAAATTAAGCAGCTCCAGATGTAGGAAATATGTCTCGGGACTATAAGAAAAATATATATATAATCAGGGTGAAAAAAGTTTGCAGTTTCACACAATAACTTAACGAAAATTTACCAATGTATTATCCATGATATACCTCACATCTACAGATGCAATAAAGTTAAGCACATTCCTCATAACAAGAATTTCAATGGTCTCATCTGCATTAGAATAGAGCATCTGGATAAATTTCAATAACTAGAAGAGGAAATTCCAGGGCCAGATATCTGAACTTACCATAAAACCAAATAAAAGAAAAATTAATTTAATGCACAGACAGTGTAAAATACTTTGCACTATCATCAATCATAGGTTGCCATGAATAATTTGCTTCTTGACTTTTATAATAACTAATTTAGAAGTCATACTTTCTAATGATTGGCAATATAAAACTTATACTAATAGTGCATAGAAATTAAATTCATAAATAACAAAGAAAGAATAACCTAGGTAAGAGTACTGAGCAAAGATGAATTTCTAAAGTCCTACGAACGTTATACTACATAGTACTTACCTAACAAAATACCATTTGGTATTGACTCGTTATCATGGAGATACAGGTACAACACAAGAACACCATCTTGGGAACTTTCAATCAAGTGTTTTAGAAACACTGAAGTGCAGCAAACTGCATTAACAGCCTTTTCATAAACCAACAGTGGCACACCAGAAGTAGACATGGATTCCTGCAAGTAGCATGCCAAATGAAACAAAATCTTGGCAAGATGCCTCGTGTTACAGTTGTTTTTTGCTGCAAAATGAAAACAAAGCATTAGCAAGCAAAACAACACCTAATCAATGACAAACACATTAAAAAAGCAAGACTTTGAATGAGGGAACCGACTTTAGCCTCCTCGATACCATAGCTAGCATGCAAACTAAATATTCAAGGCTGACCTGTAGTCATATACCAATTTTGTGTGTGTAGCAGTTTATTACTTTCATGAAGTTTTTTTTTGTAGAAATGTTTCTCCACAAAAAAAATCTTCTCTGGTTTTAGCCACATGAACCAAAACTTAACTTGAAAAGTGATAAGAATACACTCTTCTTAACACATTCTTTCCATTTTATTGATTAAATTTTATTGAAAACTATGTGATCAGAATAGAAAAATCATTAACTATAACACGAGAGCCACCAAATTATTTTGCGCTTTCTGATCAATTTCAACAAAAATGAGATAAAGTGGATTGAAAACAAAGTGTGCAGGGACTAAAACATCTATTTTTTTTTTTCCATTAAGAGACTAAATATTGAAAATTAAAACGGGTTCAAATATAGTATCAAGTGAATAATTTAACTAAAAACAAAAGAATGATGAGAGAAAGCAAGAGTGTATGACAAACCTAATAACTGGCAAGCTTCAAGAACACGTTCAGAGGGCAATTCGGCATCGAAAGGAAGCTCGAGAAGCTTTTGCCAGAAGTCAGAGGAGAGAGGGAAGGACTCGTCGCCGACGAATGTTCCGACGAGACGCTCCACCGTATACGGCGTCGACGGAGCCGCACCCATTGACCTGTTTCAAATAAAAATCTAGTTTTTTTCTCTCCTTTTTGTGGCGTGTTCAGGGAAACGGCATTGTGAGGAATGACGGTGAGAGATGAAAAGGGTTTGATGGGAAGATGAAAAGGAAGGTGGGTTTTGAAAATGGGATGAGTTGGTGCTCTACAACAAGAACAAGGCGAAGAAGAAGAAGAAGAAGAAGAAGAAGAAGGAGCAATGGCTTCCAAACCAAGGTTTTCTAACACAGACTTTTTTCGCATTTGTGATGTTAAGGACAATTGTCAGCTCTCATTCAGAAAAGACAAATGATCGTTACATTTTTTTCAGAAATCTGAATAAATAATGAAAGAACAAGGACTAAGATCCAACCCGTTATATATAAAACATGTTTTTCTTAAAAAAAATAAACTAATTTTAATTTTTATCTAATTCATAAATAATTTTACATTGCAAATTATTTAATTATGATTACTGGGATATAATGAATATATTAAATTTTGAAATAATTATCTTAAAATTTTGCGATTTTTTTTTTAAACAGTATAATACATCCTTGTTTTGACAAGTATACTTTAAATTTTTTTAAATTATATAAGAAAATATATGGCCCACTAAGATTATATATGTCTATGCTACTATTCTAGTAAGAAGTGAACAAATTATCACCTAACACTAGATCAACTTAATTTATTAAAAAATATATTTGTCAATCTTAACCTTGTAAGAACTAAAAGTATAAAATTCAAATAAAGATATATTTATAATATGTAATTTTAAATGAATAATATAAATATAAATATAGCATTACATATTATACAAACTAGTATCTACTATATTTATATAGAAAAACGTTATTAATAATAATTGTTGAAAAAGCCTATACTCAATTAAAATATACTATAAATGCATTCTATCACGTAAATTAAAAGTCACTAGATACTAGTTTGTTGTTATTTTGTATTTTTCAAATTTTTTTAGTTGATAAACGAAATTTATCAAATTCATATTTTTCATACAAATTATCTTTCATCTCCTTATAAAAAAATGAATATGATAGTGATTAATAAAATCAATTTTTTTGTTGTGATGAATACATAAGCAATTTTTGTAACGAGACGTGATGCAGATGGGCCACCAACATCAACTCATTATGCTCTCCTTGTTGACTCCATAGTCCACAAAACAACATCAAAGTTCCATCACCATTAATTACCAACTTTTTTTCCTATTATTTTACTTTATTATATTAATTATCTCTTCTAAATAAATCTCAAATATAAGATGTATTATTTACAAATTTTTGTATCAAATAAAAGGATAAGATCTTTGTACTAAAAATCAATTCTTCTAAAAAACTTTCAAAATAAAAATATTATATTTTAATTTTCTTCTATTAAAAAAATATCTTAGAAACTACAAGAAAATATTTAAGATTGAGCAAAAAATTTTAAAATCTAAAAAATATTACGTAATATCTGGCAGGAAAATCTTCATCAAGGGTGGCTTCTTCGTTCTGACGTTAGAAATTAGTGAGGTGGAAAGTTATTGTAGAGTACTTGAAACACTATTTTATAATATGAGGTCCATTTTAAAGTATTTGGAAATAATTAAGTTTAATTAAAGACAATAATGAAACTTTAACCACCAATTTATTTTACTAATAAACTCCCAAATTTAATAGGTTGACTCAGAGTGATACATGGTCTTCCCTGTTGATGGTGGCTGTGGATAAGGTTTAGAAAATAAGGCAACGTAGGGTCCTTCCTCTTGTCACTATCACCAATTCCAATGTTCTTTTTGTTTTTTAATTATATTTATTAGAAAGATATTTGAAAATAAGGATATTTTTTAAATAAGAAATAAAAAAAGTTAAGTGGTTCAAATTTATTTATATTTAATTTCACCAAACATTTTTTTATTTAATTATATTTGAGTACAGAGGAAGTATTTCTTCTTCATCAAATGTAGAAAACCTTTACCTAAGAAGAGAAAATTACAAAATAAAACTAAGAGCTATATATAAGAAAAGGAAAAAAATTAAAGAATTCTCTCATTTTATTTTATTTTTCTCTTGAAAATAATGCAAAAAAATTCATCTAATGACTTGTTACTTAAATGAAAAAATTTGATTTTAAGTATTTAATGATTTAAAAAAAATAATTTCTAATTAATTTACCAGTAGATTTGTATCAATTTCTTTCATAATTTTTTTCCGTTAATAATAAAAATAAAAAGTTCAGAAATAAGACAATCTGGGCAATGTGGGCCAAGTGCAGTTTGCCCTGAGGCCCAAGAAGACCCCGAGAAGCCCAATAGATGTCAGTCATGGTCAAAAACCTCCTAAATTTGGTACCATAAGTAGGATTTGTATCAAGGCACTTGTATGCAATTTTTTTAATATATTTATGCCATTATAATTTAATTGAATGATATTATTCAAATCAATTTTTTTAAAATATTATACTTTTTTTTCCTACCATGGATATTTCTAATATAATGGATCAAAAACTTATTATGCTTATGGCGTTATAACAATTATTACCTCAAAAAGCTTTTTAAACTATCTAAACCTTTTTTTAATATTTTCAACTAAGATCACTAAGAAGATAATAGTGAATAAATTAAAATAGATAAATCAAATTTTTTTATCTAAATTATGCTTCTAGGATTGAATCTATTTTTCTTCTTATATTTTCTGAATGTGTGCCTATACTAAAATCAAATGAAGAATAAAAATGTAATAATGTAATAGTAATATGAAGCCATTTCATGTAATTAAAAAAACTTTCAAACAATAAAGGTAAATTCTACAAAAGTATTTTCCCTCTCCATTTTGTATCCAGAAGAAATTACCTGTGTCATACACACGATGTGCACTCTTATCAGAAAACCAGCCAATAATAAAAACTTCTGCTAGCATTTCAGTCTTTTATTACAAACCCTTCAAAGAATTGCACATGCATTTGTTAATACATAGCAATTATGATTAGTTTTCACTAACTAAAGTGTATATAACATTTACCTGAAAAAAAGTACTACAAGAATAAGTAGCACTTTGAAAATTCTAAACAAAACTTGTTTGATTGGTTATTGTTAAAGTTGATGCTGATTCACACTTTTTGAATATAGTAGATCGCACTAGCTAGAATGGTCCTTTTTTCTTTCCTCCTATTTTGGCCTGGAATGTGGTAGAATGAAAAGAACAAGAACATAGTTTTCAAGAATAATTGTTTTAATATATAAAAAGTGTGTGTTACTAGTAGCCAGCTACTTCTGGACTTGTTTGGAATCCAACAAAGACTTTAACTTTGCAATCAGATCTCAACACCACAACATCCACTTTCGGGTAAAATGATTAAAAGCCATGTACTTTATCTATCCAGAATATTACAGCAAAGTCATTGGTTAGAAAACTAAACCTAGATATATTTTGAATTCATTCTAATATTGATAAAAAAAAATATCTAAATTAATCGAGTACCATATGAATATAAATAATATTTATTTTTCAGAATTAGATATAATGATTGACAAAATATATAAATATGTATCATGTCCTTGTTTTTATATATCTATTTTCATTTTAAATTATCAAGGCACATTTAATTTATCTGATATTTTATTTTTAAATTTATATAATTAGAATTTTTTATTGTTATTCGAAACTAAAATGAAGATGACATATTTTTTTACATTAAATTTTTAATAATAGTTTTTGTTTAATTTTATTTTTTTGTAAAAAAATAATAAATATTTAAAGAAATATAATTACAAATATTTGAATAAAACATAAATTGTATACTTGTTTTATATTGAAAATAAAATAAATACAATTTTTTTTATTTCGGAAGAGGACTTGTAGTGCATCTATCTACATTGTTAAACTTTTTCCCTTGAGCATTAGTGTGATATCTAATTTAAGAACTTTAAATGTCTTTGTTTTGCTAAAGTTTTATGAGTTTAAATTGATTTTTTAGTGAGTTTATGTTTTAACATTTGTCTTTTTTAGTTGCTTTTGAGATAAAAATAAGCTGTTCAGACATTTTATACAAAAATTTATCTATATGTGATAATCGATTGACCCTGTATTAATTAATAGAACAGTCCACTGCACAGTTCTGGAAAAGGAAAGTTGAAAATTTAATTATGTAATTATGGATTACATTCTTAAAATTCAAACTCAACATCATCAATTGAAAATTTTAATGATTTTTTTAACTTATCAATTAGTCTAGAATGAACACTCATCAAGTAATGATATATAAAAAAAATTAAAAAATAAGTTTGATAAAAGCATGATCAATAACAGTAATTTGAATAAGCTTAAAATTTTAGATTCTATAAAACATTTTATTGAAATAAAAACTGTAAGAAGAGGTTAAAAATCACATAACACAATAAGAATTGCTCCTAAGGTGTGACCATGACCTTTGTGCTTATTTCAACTTTAAATACTATTGAGTCAATAAGATTAATTCACTAACCAGTTACTTAGTCTCATTAACCATGAAGTTATTGAGAATTACCAAATCAAAATTTGAAGTTATTTTTACCAAAAGTTTTAAGCTCATCAAAGCAAAGTAGCTATGAGGAATGGCAAACACAACCTTGCAGTGCATCAATCTTATATAGGACTTGAGGCTAAATAACCAAGTTCCTCAGACAACAAAGTTATTTGTTCATTATCATCATTTTCCAATGCTAGTAGATCTTCTTCAACACCCTCATTTGAAAGTTCTTCCCAGAGTACTTTCTCAATGCCTTCATTTCCACTTTCAACTTCACCTCCTTTCTCCTCTTCACCACAATTCTTCTTTTGGCTTCCACTTTCTTCCCCCATCTTCATAGCAAGCTCTATGTCACAAACCTCAAGCTCTGATATCTCATTGTACTTCTCTTCCTGTGAGCATTCTTCACCATCACTATGCCCTTGATCAATATCTCTTCTTCTCTTGTTGGAAAAAGCTTCCTCCAGCTCTTTTCTCCACTCCCTTTGTTGCACCAATTGTTGCAAGAAGTTGGGGTTCTTCATTGCCCTTGCCAAGAACTTCATCATCTGTTGCTGTTTCTGCTCAGTCTTTTTAAGCCTATTTTCCATTGATTGAAGGTGGTTTTTTGTGTTCTGCTGTTGTTGTCTAAGCTTCACCAGCTCCAATATCAGAACTTTCTTGTCACGTCTCAACCCATCCATTTCTCCATCTAATCCAAACCTCCCTACTTCAACACAATGGTCCAGAGATTGTTGTGGTGCTTGAGCTTGATGACTGCTCTTCCTCCTCCTTATCATCTTCAATAGATGTCTTTGTCCTCTAAGAAACCCTTCATTAGCAAACTCCCATTTATCAGGATCCACCTTTCTAAACCCCTACAACAACACCAAGTTCCTTCTTTTGAAATCCATAAAATCTCACTATGGCAACAAACAATTCAGACAGCCATATCTTAAGAAACCCTTCAATCAAACAAGATCATCAAATTTTTACACACATTACACATCAAAAGGAACATGTCAACAATTAATGTGCTAAAGCATTTCCTGGTGCAATATTTGTACTTCTTCCTTTCAAGACATTAAACAACACCAAACATCTTATCCCACTACGTCGAGTGAGTTAATTAGATTAAACAGACGAAGCTATGATCCCTTTTCAAGACATTAGACAAACAAAAGGAGAACAATAAAGGAAGGTCAGCAAATAAAATTACACCAAATACCAATCAAATTTACCAACTATAATACACATTCAGCAAACGAAGAGAGACACAAATTACTACCAACACATTCATGGTTTTCAAAAGGGGTTCACATCCTCTATGTTGAAAAGAATAGATACATTGCAGTTACTCGTAATATCATACAATTTCATTAATCACAATGCAAGCAATTCTCAGTTCAAAAGGACACAGATTCATCTTTGCAACATGAATGCAATGAGATGATAGTCTCATTTTTCATATAGATCAAACCATCTGATCTAAATAAAACGATGTCATGTGGATCATGCTGTGTATATAAGCATGCATATACATACATATATATATATATAGATAGATAGATACACACATAGAGAGAGAGTAATATACATACATAGGTATTGAGCTGTCTTACAAAGCTGGAGAAGTTGTTGTGTTTGAAGTATTTGGGGAGAAGAGTGAGGGAAAAAGCTTGAGGATCCCACACAACGAAGCTGTTGTTTCCTCTGCTCCATGAAACGATCTCATCAGTGGAAACATCATCAACTATGTCATAAGTCTTTGTGAGGAATGGTGGAGGGCCACTTTCATGAAGCCCCTGAAGTGGTTGTGGAGCAACCAAGCCTTCTCCAGGAAACTCCTCCTTCATAATCACAGGACCATCATCAACAGAATTCATATTTGGAACATACAAACAAATTAATCAACACAAGCTTTGATCTGGGGTGGTTAAAAACGATGGCTTTGGCTTTGATTTTTGAATGTGAAGCTCTCCCTCAACAAGGTGATGATGAGTGTCAACTATTTAGTTGTCTAAAATGGAGCTGCTTTGGAGTGAAACTCATATGAAAATTGGATACACAAAGGGTGGCACCACAAGAGAAAGAAGGAGTGTAGTGTGTGAAGTTTAGAGAAATTGCCCAGGTGTTTGATCTTACATGGATTTGGAACACAATAGGTGGTTGGAAACTCTCCCACCAGCTTTTAATAACAATTTTATAAAAATAGAATAAAATATTTTTCTCAATTTTTATATTCTTTTTCTAAAATTTATTTTAAAAAAATACCTTCAAACATGGATCAGATAATAAATAGTATCTGTTGCTTTTGATCTTTCCCTTTTTTGGAGTCCTTTCTTTATAGAGTTCCCATGACTGTTGAAAGGAATAGAAAGCCAAGTGGGCAACCACATATCTCTGTTTCACTGTGTGATTTCATTTATTATTTTTTTTTTCTACTTTGTTTCTTTTTTACAAAGTATTAAATCAGTGTTGAAGATGTGCTAGGTGTTCATTAAAGGCCATGTTGGCTTTCGCATTAATGTTTACTTATTTATATGCTGTTATTTTCTTAATTCTTCATCAGGTTTTCAATTCTGAATACTTTCTTATTATTTTTTCACACATTTTATGTTATGTTTTCAACAATTTTTATGTATTTTTTTCACTATAACGTTTTTTATAAAAAAAATATTGTAAAACGACATTGTTTTATTTGAAGAAGTTATAATATGAATAAAAGAAAAATAGATGCATTATTATAAAGACATGACTTGTTGAATTTAGAGTAAGAATATCTAACACGTGGTTATGCTAGAGGAAAATATGATGAAGCTAGAGAGGTTTCTAGAGAATTTTAGGATATTTCCTCTTTGGTTCTTTCTTCAATCACTGTGTTCATCTCATTTGGTTTGTCCTTTTCAGATGTTCATAATTCTAATGGAAATGAGTTGTCAGAAGTTTCTGGAACTTTTGTGAAGGAAAAGATTGTGAATGGAAAGCCTAATGTTATTTAATACTTAGGACAAATTTAGAATATATAGAAAAGCATATGATGTAATATAAAAGTTATGATTATTGTGAAAGCTAACAAAATAATATTTAGTATATAAAATGTTTATATCTAAATATTCCTAAAATGTTGACTATGTTTATTCTTTAGATATTAAGTATGTGCTGTTTAAACTAAAAATTAATAACTATTTTAATAAAATAGTTATTTATTATGATTTCAACCTATAGAAATAGAAGAAAAGATAATTTTTGCCCTTTTATAAATAGGGTAGAACATTCATCAATTATTGTATATATCAAAATCACCTAAAAATAAAATTAATTTTAATTATAAACTTTTTAGCACAAACAAAGAGATTTGTACTATTCTTAGATATAATGTGAAACATATTACTATCAAATTTATACTAATGTTTTGCAAATGTGAGAAAAATTACTTAACTTTTATTTTTATAAAAAAAGTATGTAAAAGATTTATAAGACATTATTTCATATCATAAATTTATTTATAAATATGTTAACAATATTGTTGATTTCTTTATTAGATACAGATAGTATCAAATTTTGGTATTTTCTCATATGAAATTAGAGATATTATTCTTTAATTTAAATTAATTTAATATTTATATTATTTAAAAAACATTACAATCTGACAACACAGAAAAGTTAGGTTAGATGAATTGGCCGACATTATATTTTAGTTTTACAGTAAAAGGCTAACAAATTTACACGTACCATTTGTTGACGTGGCAATTTTAGAATCACAAACAATGTTCTATTATCTATTGAAAGAAATTTAATATCTCCTAATCCAAGAAGTGAACAGATAGATTTAGGTGAAAGAGTCTTTAATAATTGATTTCCAATGAAACTACCTACCTGTGTCCCAACTTAAGATAAGTTACAAAAAATATGTCTTAAAGAATATATATTTATTACTTTTTTGTATAAAATTAGAACTTTATATTGATGCCTCACAGATTAATTTAATTCTATTTTTTATTAAATAATTACTCAATTAAATATAGAATGTAATCTAATTTATTTTAGTTTAATATAAAATTTTTGCAAAGAAGCATTTTACAATATAGTTTAAATTGTATTTTTCAGTTTTCATTATTATAAATTTATTAAATGTTTTCTATAAAAAAGTTGTTAAAAAATTTATAATAAAAAATTGTCAAGTAAAAGGATATGTTAAAAATTTTATATATATATATATATATATATATATATATATATATATATATATATATGGTTATTAATATTATATTTATAAGTTTAACTTTCTTTTATATTCATAAATAAATTACATATTTTTATATAATTAAGATTACAATACATATAACCTTAAAAGGACATATTTAAGTTTTTTTGTTAGTTGTTAGTTAATTCTAAAAATATAACATTATGTTTAAAGTTTAATTCTTAACTTTGTATTTCAAATCTGAACTAAATAATTCTATTTTTATTGATTTTTGTTCTTTTAATCAATTTGATTTTTAACACCCTCCCTCTAGATAATTTGGGAGATATACTGGGAACTTACGATTCTAAGAATAAAAAACAAAATAATTTTCTTAATTGGGAATATCATATTAAATTTAGTGGTTTGATGTTTTGTTGTTTGATAGAAAGAAAGAAAAATGAATGAAAAAAAGAAAAGGAAAGGAGAAATAAGAGAATAGAATGAAAAAAATATTATTTTATTTTTATTATAAAATATAAGGTTTGAAAAAATTATAATCTCTAATATAGTCAATTATGGGATATTATTAATAATGAAAACATAATTAAATATATTGTAATTTATCAAATTTCTCCCTGTTTCCTCTCTTTCTTGAAAAAAAAAATAATAATCATTAGCATTCTATTATACTCACTCTCTTTCTTTCTCCTTTTTTTTCTTTTTTCTTGGCGTTCTTCCCGTTCTTTCATCACATACTAAACACAGTAACTGATGATGAAAAAGTTCTTACATTAAGTTAAAAAACTTGTTTTTATTATAACCAAACTCAACTAACTTGACCATGCCCAGCTAATCTATTACACATAAAAACCAAAAAGTTTGGAATCAATTTTACTACAAAAATTTTTAATAGGGGAGTCCTAACGTCAATTCAACTACAATCTTCTATGGTTAATGATTTTTATGTCTGTCAAATAGTTCTTTGAGTCAGAAAAAGACTACATGCAGTATAAAAAAGACAAATTTATTAATATCTTGCTCATGATCATGCAAACTTCACTTGTAACTTAAATCTTATATAAGTGTGCATGTGTAACTCAGAAGTTCTGTCATATGTCATATGTGTCATGATGGCAGAAATATATGCTCCACATGTTGTGTGATTTTTACACATGAGAATCAAATTTGAACTCCAATGGGAGACTCACATGCATGTCTCTAATAGCCAATAAGTCCCCATAATCATCCTGCAAGTATGCTTTTAAGAATGCAACAATGACTCCTCCAACAAACCTCCTCATTGGTTTCCTTGACTCTCCATTTTTGCATAGACAATATGTAGCTTTCCCCCTAATTCCCTTGGTGTCATCATCTAGCATGTCAGAGTGGCCATAATCCTTGGCCACAAAATACCATGCAGGTTTCTTACACTCATTGAAGAAATTCTCATGGTTGACACCCTTAGGTGCACAAGGGGGAAACAAGGGATTCCTTTTCACTTCACCTAGACCTGACCCTATGACCATCACTGGCATATCAAGATCAAATGAGTGAGGAACATAGGTGAGAACTGGTGGGGGAGTTTGCTTTCCTTTGTCCATTCCATCAACTGGGTCCACTCCTATCAAGGCTGAAAACTTTATATCAGTGGTAATGTTTAGTCTCCTCAGAGAAAGAGCAAATGCTGTTTTGCCTCCACGACTATGGCCAGAAAGTGCTAGCTTGTTCAAGTTTGGTATTACATTTGGTGGAAGAAACTTATGGAGTCCTTGAGATAACCAATTTGTTATTGCAGCTGCAGAATCAATCTCATCACTTGTATCAGGTCCTGCCACTGTGTACAACTGTCAAGTGCAAAACAAGATTTAAATTAACCTTGCATTTAAAGGGATACATACCACTAAGTAATTATGCAGCAACAATAAAATCAATGGCCTTCCATCACAGAGCGCAATGTTTATTGATACAATAAATTTATAAGTTTTTTTGAGAGGTCTCAATTGAAAATATAGATTTTTTTCAGTAGAGAAACTCTTATATAGCTTTGTACCCAAAAAAACTCTAAATTCCATATTAGAATGTTAAACTTGTATTTATCAAGGAGTCATTCATTGAAATTGGTTTCGTTTATAGGGGCTGTTAAGCCATCTTGTAATAAGGGAGTTGGGTTAACAGTAAACCAAGCAATGTGAATTTGAGTCCTTCCGATTCACTCACAATAAGTATTTCCTTTAGATGAGTTTTCTTGAAACAATAGTAACCTTGATGAGGTACACATTTGGTGTGTATTTCTGAATCCGGAGATATGTCCAACAAAGGTATTCACTCATTTAGATGCTTTCTACAACAATAGTAACCACAAATTTACCCCTCTCTCAGTTGGCATAATAATTAATTAATTTGTTTATTAAGTTGAGGATAGACCAAGAAATAGCAAATAAATTTCCCTCCATTTCAAAGATTTCTAACTACATATAAATTGATCCTTTCTCCATTAATATGGGTTAGTCACATAATCTCTATTAGGAAACTTGGGGGAGAGGGTGAAGGGAAAGAAACCAATTTATGTGCAAAGGCCAAGGTCTCATCATGGCTTCTTCCTCAACATCACAATCAGGCCTACTTTCTAATGATATCCCATAATTATGATGCTTAGGATATGTAACCTTATGTCTAAAGGGAAAAAAAACTTACATTATACTCATGCAGTGATAATCACAGAATTGATGATGATAAAAAAGAATAATCTCTGTTACGCTTGTGTTTATGTACTTTTATTAATCAAGTAATGGCATGATAAACTAACCTACTCATTATCATCATGTTTTTCTAAGAAATAATAATCCAAAATCTATTTTTCGAATTGGGGATTCAAATGATAAGGTACATGCAAAGGCCAATGTTCTGACATCTAAAATGTCCTAACAATGATATCTTAGAGAGGTCGTTAATCTTTATTTTGATAATTAACAAAAGAAAAGCACTTCCCAATGACCAAGGGAAAAGAAAACAAATAATTAAAACAACTTATTCATAGAACAATAATCTTGGTGTATAAGGGATTTTCTCTAACTCCTACATGAAAAACGGAGTAGTTTTTACATTAATTGAGGAGTAAAATGGTAACTGACCTGCGGAGCAATGACAATGAATCCATGAGAAGAAACATGTTGTATTAGCTGAGAATAAAATGAGTTGTAAAGTAGATAGCCATGTAGGAACATCAGAACTGAGAATTCTCCAGCTTCAAGAGGAGTGCCAATCAAGAGAGGTTTTGGTGGGGGAACTGAACATAGAAAAAGCAAAAAAAAAAAAGTTTCACAGTGAACTGAGATTTGAGTAACCAAAAAATGAAAACACATAATTGTAAAAGTTAAGGGAACCGTAGTGTACTATTGCTCTGTGGATGTGATTCAGATTCCACCCTTAAAATCTCAGTTGTGTACTTTCCAGTGTCAAATACACTGGTAGATGAATATGAACACATATCTGATAATTGAGCTTCTGCTAAGTTTTTTGCTGCAGAATTGGATGACAAACTTGTGGCTTTTATTGGTTGAAGATGATATTTAGTTTTTGTTACTTTTAGTGGACCAAAGACCCGAGAATATGTTTGAGGCGAAAGATTCTTTATACACAAAAACTAAGGGGACTTTGTTATTTCCAACCCCTGTTTTGTTAAGTTCACACCTTCTAATTCTTGTATTTTTTTTTTTACAAAATACTCTATATAAACATGTTTTCATTTAGAGAAATGCAAAACAGAAAAATTATTTCTGTTTCTTAAAATGGTGGTTAAACTTAGAACTAATTTTTATAATAACCAGTGACTCCAACATATGATTAAAGAATATTGTGTTGACTATTAGCTTTAATTTTGTGCTACCTTTAAAAATATAAATACATGTTAAATGAATTTTCATTTTATTGTAATACATGAAGCATCAATATGTAGTAGACTTTTTGTTGATAAATATATAGTAAATCTATGATATAAAATAATATTTTATCGATAATTGATAATAATAATAATAATAATAATACAGGTACAACCTTTTTATTTAAGAGATAAAAATACAATCAGATTATAAACATAAAATTAATATTTTAAAATATATATTGTGAAAAAAAGTGACAAGTTCTAGATTGATTATCCGAATATGATAAATCTAATAAAGATGAATTTAAGAAATAACTATATTTTATATAATTTCAAATGTTTAAAAATAATGAGACGTTATTTATTGTTTAGTCCTATTTTCATAAAATCTTATCTGATAAAATTTAACATTAATTCATGGAATTGGAGTTCTTTCTTTTCTTTAAGTATTTATTCTAAACCTAACTAACTTATTAGTTTAATTCGCAAGTTTTTTTTATGACATCTTGTTTTTCATCTTTCTATCACATTACCAGCCTTATGAACAACTTTTTTTTTTCCTTACCTATCTCATATTATAAGATTTGTTGTACAAATTTTATGCTGTAAATCTTGTTATGAGAGGTACGTTATTTTATTAGGGTTTCCTCTTTACATAATTTTTTTATTTATGAAATTGAATTTTGAGACTTTAATTAAGGAAAACAAACTCGACACCATTTTTTTTAAATATACCATTTAAATAAATAACTTGTTGATTAAGGATTTATTATGTTCCCTTTAAATTTCTTTAATTAAATATTTCTATTTTACTTATATGAATTATTTTTGACAAAATTTTAATCTTTTTTATAAATGAATACAATTCCCTCTCAAACTTGTTTTCTTACAAATTAAATCAACTTAATTACAAATTAATTTATAGAAATTAATCTCCCATCCAACTTCTTGAAAACCGACCTTGGAGTTAAGAAATGGTAATGAGAAATAAACATGGTCACTATCTCATTTTTGTCATGATTTGGATTGAAAACCGAATCCATTACATGATGATGAGTTTTGAAGATCTAATAGAGAATAGTGAAGAGAGAAATTGATAATGAGATTGAAATGAAGCAAACTAAAAAGGAAGAACACTAAGGGAAAATTCAAAAAACCAATAACATCCCATTAATGTTCATTCATGCAAGGAATATCACTTCACAACGACAAGGTTAAGATTTGGAGCAGGAACAGCTTTTTCATTTCTCTGCGAAGGGCTTCTCCAAAACCCAGACCCATAAAACCTTTCCCACATCTCTTTTTCCAGCTCCACCACGTCCGCGTCCTTCTCCGCCGCGCTCCGCCGCCGCAGCGCCTCCACGTCGCCCTCGTCGTCGCTGCACAGCGGGTACACGCGCCCCACGCCCATGATGTCGTCGCAGCATCCACACGTGCACCGCCGCGCGTGCGCCGTCATCTCCAACCCCTCCCTCATGCTCTGCAGCCGCCGCCGCTTCCGCCGCAGAGCCTTCTGGCAAAGGCCCGCCGGCAGCTTGTACACCGCCAGATACAACATGTTCGCCAGCCCGAACGAGAAGCAGCAGCACACGGCGGCGGTGCCTCCCACCGCCTCCCCCAGGCGCGTCCCCGCCTGCTGTAAACTCCGGCTCTGCTGCAGCAGCGGCTGCCGCTGGCGAGACACGGCCGGTCGGAGAATAACCCTTTTCGACATAACTGTCATAACCGTTTTCTAATGGCAGTTATTAGTTATTTATGTTTTTTTCCTTTTTCTCGTATCCTTCTTTCTTCGGCATCCAGTTGTATGGCTTAGAATTTTCTTTAACAATGTGAAGAAAGAAGGGAGAAAAAGTGTTATGGGAGAAAGGTTTTATCTTTTTTCTTGTGCTTGGCCATGACGATCAGGGCAGAAGCGTTAGATCGTAAAGTCACATATATAGTGAATAAGAAAGATTGTTTTTTTATAGGACATTAAAGTTTGGGAGATGATGATTAAGCTAAAATGTAGGAGCAGATAAATAAGGTGTTAATTGAGGATGTTTTTTAGGTTTTGGAGTGAAATTTGATGGAAATGGGTGTTAACCTACAAATAGGTGTGTTCATCCAAACTGACAGCTGTGTGTATGAAAATTTATCTTGATGATTTATATCTTTCCAAAAGATTAGAACATGTTTGGTCAATCAATGAAATATTATAATTAGAGTACAAAATAATCATAAATGATATTATAAAATATTTACCAACTTATTGTTAGTGTTGTGTACTAATATATATATATAATAAAGTTATAGTTACTATTTTTATTTTTTTAATTTATACATTTCATATAAATACTACATTATTATTATTACTTGAAGAAAATAAATAAATAAATAAATAATGTAATGGAGTTCACAATTATTAATGTTTCTTAATTTTAATGTCGCTATATTCAATATTGTTGTAATTTTGTTTACGTATTGCTTTTTGAAAAAGTATTAACTACAAATATAATTAATATGTAATTTAAACTTTTTTTGGTAGAAAGTATATAATTTAATAAAACAATGTGTGAATTTAAAATCTAATAAAAAAATCAAACAACATGTAATTATAACATGTAATTCAACTAGGATGGTTCTCATAGTTTATATAATATATATATATATATATATATATATATATATATATATATATATATATGAAAATAAACCCTTCATTAAATACATTCATGTTTCTTATAATTCAATCACATTAAAACGATGTGCAATTATTCACATTAGAACGATGTGTAATTGATCACTTGTTCTAATTTAATAAAAATTCTTACTTAAAATAAGATTGAGATTTCGAAAAATAAAATATATTATGAAGTGTTTTTCCCACACACTCCAGTTTCACTCGCAACATATGTTTGTTGCATGATTTATGATTAGATTATCCAACATGTCTCTCACATTCATTGACTTAGGGACTTAGTCAAATTCCTTCTAATGTATCTTAGGTTACCAAAACTAGTCTAAATTTTAACATTAAACTAAAATCCATATTATATCAAACACCATAATATGTTAAAAACTACTTTATTATAATCAAATTGAATTATTTCTCTCTAGTCTAGGATGTGTGAAACTTCAAATTGATATTTACTTTATTAGAATCAAATTTAATTATTTCTCTCTAATGTGCGAAACTCCAAATGGTGGGCAGGGTGTTAATGGCCGAAAATCAAAGTAATTCTTCCTCCACCTCCATATCTTCTCTTTGCACCTCCACATACTAAGCAAAATAATTATTATATCCTTGATGAAAATTAAATAACTCCTACATCCCTTAACACTTTAATCTAGAATAAAAAAATTATATTCTAAATTTATAATCTAAAATATAAAAATTATATAATTCAGGATATAAAAAAATATATTTTGAATTATATAATCCAAAATATAAAAAAAATTGTATTCCAAATGTGTAATATAGAATATAAAAATTATATTACGTTTATAAAATCTGTAAAGAATGTTTCTGATATTTTAAAAAATATGGAGGGACAGGAAGAATCTCTCCAAAAATCAAATTGGAGAAAGCTCAGCCCAACAACCAATTAGTTGTCCCAGCCCAACAATGGTCTTGCCCCGTTTAGACACCAAACAAACATGGTGTTCACAACACAACACACAAAGAAACAAGTTCCCATTGTAGAGTGCAGTGGAAAAAGCCACTAAAACTTATTCATGTTGTATAATCAAATCTATATACTAGTTACTTCAAACAAAATATCTTTTAACACTAATTAAATTAATTGTGGTTGAAGTTATTATTTTTAATTAATTGAATTACTTACACTGTGAGTTACCATTTTTCAATAGTAATTGATTTAATTTAACATATACACTGTCCTTTAAAAATGTAACAAAATTAAATACAATTTCATCAAGATAATTTTTAATTTTGAAGATAGTTTGATTACGAATGAATCAATATCAAGAATACAATATTTTTTATTCCATGATTAATTTTATTATAACATTTAGTGTCATTACTCAATATTAAAATTAATATTTAATCAATAAAATTGTAAAGCATGTAAGATTTTTTTTTTCAGCAAAGTATGAATAATTAAAATTGTAAACAATGTAAGATTGTATGAATAATCTTTTCTTTATTAAATACAATTAAGTGGTTAATTTTCATTATACTAGGTCAACAGTCGTGGTAAAGTTGAAGATAAAATATGTAGAAAGGGATACTGTTGTGGCAACTAAAATTCCTGCACATGAATAAATACACTGAAGGTATATGATCACTTCTAAAGTGTTAATATAAATACACTTTGCCTTTCTCACACTTAACAGAAATGTTAAAATATTTAATTTGCTTGAAATGAAACCTAATAATAAGCTAATTTGATTCTGAAAACTTTGAAAAGTAGCCAAAAATAACAGGCAATACTGTGTGCTCCATGATTCTTTATCCCACTATCAATATCCTTTGAAATTGAAACCAAGAAAAAGTAGTCTGACCATCTCCAAAACATATTATGAATCTCACTCACTTGAGATCATGATTGGCAATGAAGCAAAAGAGTATTTTTATTCCCTAGCTTGATTTACAAATTATGTAACTAAAACTTTATGAAAACCATTTAGAAAACAGAAAATAAAAAGAATTGCATAAAAGACACTTTAAATTTTAACTTACCACATGTTGAAGTAAAGTTACCAATTATTTACATGTTAAGTCACTCTCAGCAATATTTGCCAAGGCATATTATATATCTGTTCAGCACTTTACTTTAAACAAACAATACACAAAGTGAAGAAGAATATAATCCAAAACAATGATGACTATCTCACAAACCTTAAACTATTTCTCGGGATCCAATGAGGGAAAGCCCAAATCAACATGTATAAACAAAAGACATAGATCATCACCCTTTGTCTTTATCTTCAATGCTACACTTCACTCAAATGTGACCCTTTCTTTTGTTCTTTTCTTTTGACTACCTTTGGTCTAAGGTACTTACTCCTTTAACTTCTTTCCAAATCAGCAAAAGAACAATACCAAGGTTCACATGATTTTCTCTCACTTTCGTTCAAATGACTCTACTTTCCCATTCAAAAAATACATAAAAATATCCAGGTGTGTACCCCAAGATTAAAGAAAGCAAGAAAGAAAACCCCCATATGACATAATTGGAACTTCATTTCAATTTTTTACATTTGGATCAAACCCCCACGCCATCATGTATCAAAAGGTCTACTACCATGTTCATTAGATCATTATCATCATGAATCATACTAGCAAGGATCCCATTCTCACTACCCTTTACCCTTTACCCTTTACCCTTTTCCCTTTTCCCAAATCCCAAAATTTCTTCACAATCAAACATTACATATTCTGTTTCTGTTGTTCCTCTCAGCAGCAATAGATAGAAGCCTTGACACACCCTGAGTCCACACATCATACTCTCTCTGATTTCTGCACTCAAATTCAACAACACCACGCATCACTGTTTTCAAACCAAAGTAGCGACGGTTCTCTCCACCTTCAAGCAAGTGGCGACCGGGCCAAGCAGGCATGTCTTTGATCACTCCAAGCACCACATCTGTGCAATATTTTCAAAAAAGGGGTTTGGAATTAAACTTAAAGAACAACCCTTTTGATTCTTTTCCTACTTTAAAGACCACAACTTTCACAAATCCCCAAACCCGGAGCAAGACCCACCTCCAATTCAGTTAAATTATTTGAAAGAGTGGGACAAAAAAGTAAACCAAAATCAAAGACTCACTCTTCTTCTTTTTTGTGATGGTCCCAGCAACGTGCCTGCTCTTCATCTTCACCATAACCTGAGCACAAAAAGAGCCTCCAAAGGGTTATCACAACTTGCAAATTTCTTGGAAAACTAAAACTTGATCTGATCCCTTGACATCACATCATACTAAGCGCTCTCACTTTATAACTTTTTCCACAACCAGGTTCATACTCATTATCAGAACTCTTAATTGATGACCAAATAATTGCTTATCTATATACCCTAGAACCAAAAGTACATTAACATTGTACATAATACATGATTTAGAACAAAGTAAAGAAAAAGTCGCACCTGGTTCATCCTGTTTATGTAAACGGATACAATTTTCCAATGCAGTTCACCTGCAACAGCAGCCAATTCTCAGATCAAATCATTTCCTAATCATTATACAAGGAAGAAACAAAAGAAATTTAAAAATAACACAACAAAATCTGCTTCACTAATGCCTTTTTACTCCACAGACACAAGACACAAACCATGCCAAATTATAGCAGAGGACAAAACTTATCGTAACAAACCTTCTGAATCAAACAAAGTACAATAAAAGAACAGAAAAGTAAATTTCAGGAAATATACCGGTGCGTGTGCGTTTGAGAAGTTCACAACCTCTGGCTAGCAATTCTCTGCTACAGATACCCAAGAAATTTTCTTCTGGCACAATTTCACCACTGAAGCTACTATTAGAGCTACCATTGCTACCGTTACCGTTACCGCCGCCGCCACCACCGCCACCACCGCCACCCAAATTCTTCTCCACAGGAATCACAGCTGCTATGTTCCAAACCTCCTTAAGGACCCTCGCTTTCAACGTGGCAGCCCCACGTAAAGCTGCAAAATCAAGCCACAAACACCATGCTCAATATAAAAGCACCAAAACCCCACAAAAAAAATCCTACGTCGGGACAGAAACAGATCCATTTTGCAAACAATAACTATTGTTTACCTGAAAATATTGCATGAGCATCAGAATACGATAATATAAAGTTGTCCTATGTCAGGATATATTTCAAAAAATGCTAGTATAAAATAAGGAATAAAAACAATAATTGAGAGAAAATTAATTCACTTTAATTTCGAGAGACTAATTACACAAAGTTTTTTAATTTGGTTCTAAATTTGAGCCAGTGTGAATTAAAAATGAAAATAATTATCACAAAATCAATAATCTCCTGTCCTTTAAAAGATATGAACATTATAGTTAAATAAATTCAAAATAGTTATCCAATTATAATGTTAAAATTTTCATGTTAAAGCAATTAAAGTGAGTGTCATTTGTTTCTATTGTCATCCGCATACCTGTGGCCGCAGCCGCCGTCAACGTCGTGATGTCGCCGGCGGACCTCACGTTCACGGCAGAGCTGACCACAGAGGCCAGGTGGTCGCGCTCTGCACCCATGGCCTCAGCAGCCTCCACGCACTGGGCTGCCACCAGCGTGGCCGCCGACGCCACCGCCATGTCGGTCTTTGCCATCTGCTCGTCCTTTCCGGAGCCTGAAGAGGCGGCAGTGGCGGCGGCGATGGCGGCAACAGCGGCAGCGACGCCAGCAACTGAAACAGCCGCGTGGAGCTGAGCATTGTGCGCCCTGGTCTCCTCCTTCTTCTTCTCCTTCCTGTCCTTCAGCCACCTCCCCACTGTCTTACCACCGCCTGCGGCGGCAGCCGCGGCGGCGCCTCCGGCACCCCAGTATTGACCATTCAGCCCGGTGATGATGCTGGTGGCGTTGTGGTTGTTGTTGGAACGGTTATACTGCAGAGGAAAAATTCAATGTGGTGGGCCATTCTTAGCAACAACATAGACAAGTAACCAACAACTTGTATTGCAACATAAAATTTGTGTGTTTCACAATGGATCTTGTCGTGTCAGTGAAAAATTTTCTGTGTCTATTTCCAAATCACTAATACCTTATAAAATTTGTAAATATTTTAGTACCAAGTTAATAAAAAATGTTAACATTAGTCCCTGCTGTTCTGAATAAAAGAACAAGATAACAACCTTGGTGTGGCAGACTCAAAAACTGTACTTATCTTTATTTATATTTTGGTCTGTGCCTATGGTTATGTTCAATCAATTATTGCAATTTTCTAACAGGGTGGTCCATCAGCTATTAATGCAGCCCAATAGGGAATTTTTTTTCAGGCATGTTCAGGAATCAGAAGAATGGTTATTGTAGGTGGTGTTCACCGATTTCACAAAGAGGGGGGGACCAGTGCTTAACCTTGTAACTGAAATTGCAATGGAAACAAAAAAGTGCAGCTTTTGGTATTGTAAACCTAACAAAACAATTGAAACACTCAGAAACATGAGGGTTCCGAAGCAAAAATAGTCCATTTTTTGCTGGGCTAAAAACACTATTTTATGTTAACTTGTAATTATTGAATTTTTTTAGCGGGCAGTGGAAAAAAGAACGAAAACAAAACAAGTACTAACTAGTTTGTTTGTTTTGTTTACATTGAAGAGAGAAAAGCAGAGGACTCTCTCAAGTTTGTTTTGTTTTGTTTTGTTGGTAAGAGAGAAAGCTGACACTACATGGTTGGTCTGGTTGGTTGGTTTGGTCCAAGTGTGCAGTGATATCAGTGTTCGTGCTTTGCACCAAACCAAAAAGTGTAACTCCATTAAAAATAAAACATGTTTGTCGGTTCAGAGAGAGAAAGATGGAGAGAGACATAATAGTTACCTTGAAATCGTCAATCTCAGAAGGGGAAACCGGAGGGCTGTCTGTTAGGGAGCCATTAAGAGGGCCACTGCTGTGAGAGAGCCTTCCTGAGGTCCTCGGCGATACCTCCTGCTGACCAAACTCAAAACCACCCATTCTGCTTCAGTCTTTTCTCACCATAAACACACAAAAATGGAACACAACTCATACAAACATATTCAAATTAAGGATATATGCTCAAATAATGCTTATGAGTTATTTATTAGGTTTAATCATTCACAATTTTTATCTGTCTATAATTATAAATTACTTAATTTAATTTTTATGCATGCTATTTTTTTAGTTTTTATAAATTTTGACACTAAAAGCTAAACTGAATAAAAATTATATATACATGAACTGAAAAGTTTAAAATGTCTAAAATAGATAAAGTTGAAATGTAAAAACTAAGAAAAAACTTGTATATCTACAAATACCAACAGAAAAAAAAATAATTACAGTAATCTTGAGATTTTTACAGTGCCAAAACTGATACAGAAAAAAAAAAAAAAAAAAAACCATTTCCTTCACTGAATTCAACTACTAATATACTCCTACAGAGCAACTAACACATTGAAAAATTTAAAATAATATGATTTTGTCATTCTCCTTTCTACATAGAAGTAGTTGCAGAGAGAAGAAAGTGAGAAATTAAGAAAGAGAGGTTGAAGAAAAAATGGAAGAGTTAGTGAGCATACGGAGTGAGACATGATGCGATCCATGATCATCTGCGAGGTTTCAGATGAAGCAAAGGAGAAAGGGTTGCCAGAAACAGTGGCGGAGTCTTCAACTTCACCTGCTATGTCTTCGAGTATCACAGAGGCATTAGAATTGTTAGAACAAAGTATAAGGTTGTTGCTGTTGTTGGTTTTGTTGGAACAAGGTGGAAGCTGTTGAGACGAAGAGAGGGCCTTGGAGACTTCCATGGCGGAGGCGCTCCACGACCGCGAGAGGAACTCCATGGGGTCGCGCGGCGCAGTGCCGTGAAACGGGTCGGGTCTCCATGCGGGTCGCTCCTTTTCCATTTTCGGGTTCGGGTTTTGAAGAAACGAAGATGAAGAGGTTTTGTTTTGTTGAGAGAATCAGTGAGGTTTTAAAGAGGAAGAGGGAAATGGAAATGAGAAGTGCTATTAAAAGAGCTCGGAGACATGTAACAGCCGTTGATCTTGGTCAGGATTTCATCCACGCTTCTCGTTGCTCGATGCCATCATGCAAAATGTACCCTACCAAACTTCATAAAACATACAACCAAGGGGAATTTTTCACAGATTAGAAATTTTAATTGATTTAGTAATCTATTTATACAATTAAATAATAATCAATAAATTCCAATAAAAAATTAGCCTTTGGTGTTTCACTGATAATTGTGGTAAAAAAAAATGTATCCTTTTTCCAAGCACTGAAAAGGAAAAAAATCATAGATGAGTTCTACTTTATACCTAAGTTAATAAAATCAAACAATTCAGGATAAGATTAAAGGGTCTTTGGTATAAACTCTTCTTTTGAGTTAAAGTGAGAAAGTATTCTATTTGATTTTCTCAAACCCCATGTTGATAACTTTCTTACATCTAAGACTAAATTAATTTTATGCATAACTAAGTTCTCAATAAAATTTATTTGAATACTGTAAAGATATTAGTGAACCTATTTTATTTTACATAAACAAGTTTAATATATTTGTTGCTTGAAATTAATTTTGATTTTTTTTCATATCTTATTTTTTTTCTGAAAATAAAAAAGAGAATGGTAATTAAGATGGATGAGATATTTGTCTTTTGCAGGTGAAAGTGAAAAGGTGGGTCCCTTTGATCCACAGAAAAAATGGCACCTTATTATTCCTTCACAGAGCCAATGCAACTCCGTTTTTTGCTAACGACGTGCAGATGCCCCTCGCACACTAACAAACAATAAAAGTGATTTTCATAATTGCCAAAATCAATCTCACACACCTTTTGTAGCAACAAAAATTATACATGGAGACTGTAAAATTATTTTATTTTATATTTTCATTCAATCATAAATCATTTGTTACTTTTCATAGTAATTATCTTAAAACATATACTATTATACTATTTCTCATGGGATAAATGTGTGAAAAATTTCATCAAAATTAACTAAAAGGAACTAATCATCAAAAACTTAAAAAAAAATAAAAATAACAATGATATTGTTTACAAAGAAAAATTATCATTAAATGAACACTCAATTTCAAGAACTCAATTTTTACTATAGTTTAGAAAAGCTTATCCATCTAAAATTCATGAGAGTGTTCTGTTTAATAAACTAGTATACTACTTAACTAAATAATGTATGAAATTTGATATAAGATTTTTAAGAGACTTATACAATCGCATGAAAAATGGTCACCAATATCTGCGAGTTCTGTCTGATATCGTATATGCGTATTCTTCGTTAAAAAATGTTAATTTGACTTTTAAAAGTAAATCACAAAAAAAAAAAAATCATCAATGTTGGTGAAAAATATCAGTAATAATGTTAACACTAGTCAATCTTAATGTTGGTAGAAGACTTCAACCATAGGAGCACTTCTCCTCAAAATAGTAACTAAATTCATTATCACAAAATAAGATGTCAAAATTGCTTAATTATAAAACCTCAATTAATAGTTTGTACTTAGAAAAAATGAACTAAAAAGTGATATATTGTATTAATCATAAGCTATAAAAGTAGGATAAAACATGTTTAACCTTCTTCTAAAATTTCCAAAATGTTAAAAAACTTTTTAATTTGTTTTCTCTAAATTTAAACTCGTTTTTAAATTTCAATTAATGATAGCAGTAAAGAGAATTATATATGCATTTAATTAAATCAAATAAAAAACTTTTTTAATTACAAAGTTTATATGTTAATACTGTGATTCTTATTCACAAAATTAAAAAAGTGTTTAAATTTTCAAAAAAAATAATACAACATATTTGTTTTATTATTTTGAAAATTCGACATGTTTCACCAACAAAAAATACATGCTAGTTTAATCCTCTGACAGTGTCTCTTCACCACTGATCTGCGATCTCAGTTTCGTGCATTGCTCCCACAGTTTAGTAAAAACTCAATTCACTGCACGAGGAACACGACACTGTTACATTATTCAACATGTATAAAGCTACGTATGTTTTAGCATTTACTATAACATTAATGAATCCTTCACTATACTGCTTCTTGGATGGTCACGAGTTCCTAGCAAGGAAAGAGGGGACAAGGATGTTACAGTTGCATGAAGAAGAAGTGTCTCATGACATATATAGTATTAGGTTTTGAGCATGCATGACATGAGACCCTCTGATTGGAAACATCCATCACTGTAACTGTTCATCCAGCTAGCTTGTCCATTAATGAGATTCCTCTTTCTGGGTTTAACCCTAGATTCATAGATATTAATTTATTCCTTCATCATCATGTTCATATTAATGTTCATGCTCACCCTTTCTTTTTCATTCTTAATTAATTCATTTATGATACGTCTCAATTTGGATCTTTCAAACATTATTTGAAATTTATTTCCTTAAATAAAGTGTTATTTCGAAGACCAAGATATATAGTATATTCGAAAAACATATATTTTTTATGGAACAACTTTCCATCAAAATCACAATAATTCTCTCAAATTAATTATTACCCTCTCTATATATATATTTTCAAAGTCTTTAATCAACATCAACTTAAAGAAAACCATCATTAATTCAAAATTCGTACAATATTAACCAATGACACTAATTGCAAAAATTAAAATAAAATAATTTTATTTAAATTTACATTGGACATACATTAAAAATCACAATATGTACGATATTAATTTTGAATGTATTTTACTAAAGCACTGGTTGGCATTTGATATGGATATATAATGTTGAATCTATTTCTGGTTTCATTGTCCACCTGCCACACGAATGGAAAAAGAAAATGGTGGAATAGTGTTGTTGATTATGATTCATCTTTGGTTGAATATATATTTTTTGCATTATCGTCAAAAAGAACGTACGTGTGAGTACACTTCAATTGATGAACTTGTTTGCATTAATAACTACAACAGTCATACTCATTAAATAATATGATATACACATTATTAAATGCATGTTTTCACCTTGAAATACAACTATATATCACGTTATGAAAAGAGTTATATATAGCTAGGGGGTTATAGTGATCTTTGCACCAATGTTTTCTGAAAAGTGGAGTGATTTAATTAGAGAATAGGTAAACAGTAAATTATTAGTTGATTAATAGGAATATTAAAAAAATATTGTTTCTTTCTCTTTTATTCATGATTCAACGTGGACATTAGTATTTAATCTTGAAAATATATTTTGATGAAAAAGGGTCTCTCTCTCTTGTGTTATATCATTATAATGATTATTATTTACTCTTATATTACTTTGACTATATTAATTAAATTGTTGTTGTAAAACGTTTTTCTTTTTTGTTACATTAATCATTTTTTGGTGCTCTATAAATATAAGGATTTTGATGATATATAAGTTATAGTAGATTGCATTTTATTTAGGAAATTTCTTTAACCAAGTTTTCTTTTGGAATCACATTGTATTTCCTTACTGTTGTGATATTCAATTTTCCTCCCTGATTATATCAAAATCTAAAGGAGACAAAGTGAGAACTCAAACATATGTTTTAAGAAAAAAAATTACATTCTAACAATATATTACTAATTCATTAAAAACATGGTATTGGATTAAAATTAAAGCAATTATAATATTATGAAAGCAAATTATCAGCTGTGTGTACCTACACGAATCCTTCTTGCATGGACAAAGACAGTATCAATAGACACGAGACAAGTAGCCATAATCCAGAAAATGAGATTGTGACCAAACCAAATGACAGTATACACAGTAAGAAACAGCAATAGTGATGGAATATAATAACAAGTCATTGTTACTATCAAATACGCTGGAAACAATCCTTTGTGTCTTCATCTTCACATCTGCAAGCTGTTTTAGGTTAAACAAGTATATGTTGGAGAGATAGATACAGTTTAACAGCCAATGCCCAGCACATGATAATATTACAAATTCAAATAATTAACCTTCACATGCTATTACCCTCCTTTTTTATCACTATCAACATTATAATTTGTTAATCATTACTTCTATGCAAGTGCACGAAGAGGGTTAGAAGAATAGTGAAAGAAATAGAGAAGGAAGAAAGGTGGAAAATGAAATTTGTAAATTTTATTTGATAACAAGATCAGAATATTATACTAATATATCATTCCATTTTTTAAGTGGTTTAATAATTTTTTATATATAAAATACACGTTTTCCGTTTTGGATTTTATAGTTTTTTTTTTTCTCTTTCTGAAATGGTTTCTTGCATTTTTTTTTTGTTAAGTGTTAAATTGCATAATTGTTGTTAGAAAAAAACTCATTTTCATATCTTTGTATGTTCATTTTATATCGATTATGTAGAAAGAGAAGGGACTGTTGAGTGATGTTAATTTGGAGGTGATAAAGAGATGGTCTATCTTTAATGATAGACTAAAAGAGAAGTTAAACTTCAAATTTAAAAAAAAAATGAAAATTTATTTAGTTTAGATTTTAGAAAGAATGAAAACTAAAGAAAATTTTACCCTTCTACCTTCAATTTTTATCATTTTTATTAACATTATTTTTAAAACAAAAACATAATTAGATAGGTCACAAATAACATGATCTTTAAAAAGTAAAAGAGAACTGGAGGTATCACAAACAGATTTAATCAATTATATCTTTAAAGAAAATAGCATTTTTTGATTCCATGATAGTATTATAAAAAATTTCAATCACTTCAAAATCGCCAACCAAAAATTTATAAGTAATATTTGTAAAGAGTAACTAACAATCAATTATTTTAATTCATATTCTTTTTCTTATTAAGAGATGTGTTAATCTTTGTGAGATACTATTGCAGATTAAGATATTTTACATATAGTTTTTTTTTTCTAAATAATTTATAAAGAATTTTATTGTAATCTTTATAAGAAATTCTATTAAAAATATTATTAGCATAATATAAAATTTCGACAACTTATAATAAAGTAATATGTTATAAAAAAGACATAAATAAATAAAGCCAACCAAATTTTAGAATACACAACAACGATCAAAATTAGTAACGAAGAGTTTGGATTGAGCCATAGAATCCCATTATTAAAAAGAAAACGTCTCATTAAGAGAAAAAAAAAATGTCTTCATTTTCCAATATACAACAACTTATCAGATCTAGTGTAATACTAATATATTTTTAAAAAAATAATATGGAAAAAAGACTAAAATCTTACATAAAAAATATTTTTTGTCTTAATTTAAATATATTATATTTATAAATAAAAGGAAAAAAATATTAATTTGTAAATTTTGATTCAAACATAATAAATATAATGAGATTTTCTCTATCCATATTCACTTCATTAAAAAATTAACTTTCAAAATATTTACATAAAAGAATAACATATGTTAATTAAGAAATATCAATAAATCTAACATTTAAGTAAAAAATAAGAAAATTAAATAATATATAATAAAAAAGACTCACAATAAATTTATTATCTTAAAACTTTTTGTTAAATATATTAATTCATTCTATAAATTAGTCTCATGTTTTATTATTATAAGATTTTTTTAATATTTTCTTCTTTATTTTTTCAGCAATTAATGTCATATTTAATAATTTGTCTTGGTCACGACTTAAACTAGTACTGTTTGATTTTTACATAAAAAGATTTTTTGACGAAGATTTCAGTCAAAATATTAAATGTGTGAAAACAGATTAAGAGTGACATTAAATATTTACATGAGTCTAACTTATATTTTATGTGAGATGACCTCAATATTTATTTATTTTTTTTCAACAAAATTTCTTATAAAAGTAAAAGTAGAATTCAATTTATTTTTTTTAAATGATTACTTTATTGGAGAAATAAAAGTTTAAAAAACATATAAATGTGTTTAGGTGATATTCATTTTATAACAAAAAAAAAATTAGAGAAATGGGTTACCAAAAGTGATCACCTCACTTGTTAAAATAATAAAAATATTAAATAATCCCATCTGCATCTTTATAACTACCCTGGTGTGGAAATATAGAGAGAAACTATTCAGACGCATGACCCATGCTGCACATGTAAGCTTTTGGGACCATTTAATGCAATAAACTATTTTCTATTTTTACTTTTTACTGTAAAAATATTCTTTATTTTTCTCTCCTTCAAATTTTATACAGGAAATTATTAAAGTTAATAATGAATACAAGAATAACATGACATATATATTGATTTTATGTGAAGATCGAGGAAAACAATTGTTATATATTAAAAATAATTTTATAGTTAAATCATTTTACTGTTACACTTTCTTTAGCTGAGTAAGTGAAAAAAGATGGTAGAAAATGAAATATTGATTTGAACTAACGTTTAGAGAAAGTTATTAAAAAGTAAAGTAATTTAATCGTATAGAAAAATATTAAAATTAAAAAATTATTAGTATATATAATTGTTTTGGTTGAATTAACGAATGTTGGTAATTTATTTCCTTTAGTTTACACGTAATTATTAAAATAATTAGTAATAATAACAGGGGATAGAAAACAGGTAATAGTTTTCTTTATAAAAATAAAAAAAATATTTTATGAATTCTTATTTTTTAATAATTATTTACAAAAATATTTTTTTTGTGAATATTTTAATTATTATATTTATTATCCACAAATTAATAATTTAAATTATATAAAACATTTCCCATTATTTTTTAAAAACTCTTTCTTTCCTTTTTTTTCTATGAAATTTTCCAAATCAAAATTGCAAAAATAAATTATTTAAAAATTTATAAATATTACTTTTATCTACCTAAATTTTCTCATTTACATATTTTTTCTAAATAGCTATTGCTTATATATATATATATATATATATATATATATATATATATATATATATATATTTTTTATATATATATATATATATATATATATATATATATATATATATATATATATTATTTTTAAATTATTATGTTATGTATAATTATTTTTTCAAATCAATAACATAATTATTTTACAAAAATCCAAAATTATAATTTTTCCTTTATTTTTAAATAAAAAGCAAAAAGAAATAAAAAATTAATACAGAATTCGATTTCCAATAAATGAATTCTAACAGGTATTTTTCAGTGAAACTTCATCCAATCATAATCATATACAGAATTCAATTCTTGAAAATAGAAAAGAAAAATAAATTTTAAAATGCTGGAATAAATAGTATTATCTAAATTATTATTTATGACACGCTGATAAAAATTGAAAAATATGAGAAGCATGATTGAATATATGAATGTGACCGTGAAATTAATATGAAAAATAAGTAGGAAGCAGAGCCTGGGAGGGTAAAGTGGGTCCAAAGTGTCCCTCAGTGTCTTCTGACCCAACAATTACCACAGAGTCTGTGACAGATACGTTTTACCCTAGCAAAATCTTCATATCCCTCATTAAATCACTCAATTCCTGACGCTTCTTCAACCTTTGCCCTAACTTTCACTTTCTCCCCTGAAAGCTTCACACACCAACACCTTTTCTTCTTCTCTGTCCCGTTTTCTCTTTTTGTGAAACCCTTTTTTGTTTCTTCTTCTTAAATTGAATCAACCCCTCTGCTACCATTTCAGATTTCCCACTTTACCTCTTTCATGTATTTTTATTTTCTCCCATCAAATTACCACTTTAGAATCATACCCTAAGGCCTGATCTTTAAAAAGACGCAACCATAAAACTACGACGGATAATCCAAAGGGGAAAAAAATTGAAAAGATGTCATAAAGAATGAAAATTGAGTCAATATATAATTTGAAGGGGAAAAAATTAAAAAAATATCATAAAGAATGAGAACTTAATCAATATATAAAAAAATGACACTAATTTCGACTGAAAATCTTTATTGTAAAATCTCACAAAGAATGAGAACTGAGCCAAAAGAATGAGAACTGAGCCAACATATAAGAGAATGACATTACCTTCAACCCAAAATCTTAAAACATTGAGTTTGTGAATTTTCTTTCTTATATATTACTCAAATTTCTCATTTCTATTCGATGTGAGACTTAAACTAAAACTTAAAATAACTAACATACTATTTGTGCCAATTCAAAATAATTAACAAGATAGTTTTTTTTTCTGATAAATTGGAGAATTTATTGAAAACTAAGTAATGATTAAACAAATAATAAAATTGTCAGAGCATATGTTGGTATGATTTTCTTTTTATTTGTGGTTTTTTGGAATGTTAGTAATGGGGAAGGGACATGGAACTAAACAAAGGGCAAGGAATATTTGTGTGGTCAAATATGTGGGGCTGTAAATGGTTAATTGGTTGGTGACAATGGTGAATAATTGGATAATGTTTGTACTTTTGTTTCTTTTAATGCCAACATTTTTGGCACTTGCACCCACATGACAAAAACATTGCTCCACCTTGCTGGATCTTCTGGTCAACTATTTTATTGAATTTTGGGCATAATTAGGAGAGCAAAATCTATGTTTTGCTGCAACTTTCCCCTTTGTGTTACAGAGTAATTCACCTTCTGCCTGCTGAATCTCATGAAAAATCAAAATCCTTTTGAGTTAGGGCAAATTTAGAACTTTACAAACAACCTTTTTATCTATTCCGGTAATGAATTCTGAATCAATAGTTTTGTAGAAACTTCATGATAATTATCTAATAAAATTATAGTCTGTTAAGACTCAAGATATGTTTATAGTTTCTCAAATTTGAACTAAGCTTATTTCTGGCCCTCAAATTTAAAATTGGTGTTTCTGAATCCTCAGAATTTGAAGAAAGATTGTTTTAGTTTATACGTCCAAACTAGAATCTAGGTATAAAAAGTAGGAATTAAGGGATTAAATTGAATTTTTAAATTAAAAAATCTTAAAAAATGATTTTAAATTTAATTTTAATAAAAAATAAATATACAAAGCATAGAAATATCATATGGTTATTATGGGATTAAAGTGGTGGGGTGCATTACATAAATTAGGTTGGTCCAATATCATAAAGGCATAGTTTTCACCATTAACACAAAGATACTACTTTAAGCTAAAGAGAATAGTGGTTGAACTCTATCAGTAGCTTTTCATAATCCCAAGGCTAATTCTTCCTAAAACCAAAATTCTGGAATTAAAGTCTTGATGGGACCTTCAACTGCATATTATTAATGCTTCCTAACTATGACACAATTTTGATCAACCTGATGGATCTAATTATATAAATTTGATGGGACTTCAATCACATGGAGAAATTTATGTATTTAATTTGCGATTGTGATCTGATTTGATTTTTTTCTTAATTTATTTCTAAGTGTTACTTAAATTTCTTTAGAAAAATAAAAAAATAATAAACTTTTTAATTTAATAAAGTATTTATAACATTTTTTATATCAAAATAAATGTGTGTGTCTGTATATAAATTAAACATTAAGTAAAGGGTATAAATATAAATAATAAAAGAATTAATAGTTTTGCACTTTAAAAATAACAATTAAATAGGAATAAAATTTTTAAAATGCAACATTTAAAAAATATTCGATCCAGAAAATTTGATGAGACTTTCAATTACTTGCTGGAAGTATATGTTTAATTTGCAATCTTGTTTGTGTTCACAGGTTTTATTCTAATATGAAGACGAAGAAAATAAAACGATATAAGGTTGTACCTGAAATTGTGATTATGACCGCATTTTAAACCTTAATGTATCTGTTTAGAAACTTTTTTTTTATTATAATTCATTTATATTGCTCAGAAGGTTTGTGGAGGGGATTCTACATGAAAATGGAGGATATATTTTTTGTTTATTAATTACTTAAATACGTTTTAAATTTCCTAAATTTGGTTTGCTACTTTAAATTTCATATTAAAAATTATTATTTTTAGTCTTTAAACGTGTTTGATCTAAAATAGAATAAACATTACAAAATAAAATATATAATAGTGTGTTTGATTTTAAAAAATACAGTAGATTCTTGCGTAAAAGATTAATAATCATCAATTAATAAGTGAAATATTTATAGACATTTAAAAAATTCTAAAATAAAAATTTAAAAAGAGTTTATTACAATTACAATCATTAATATTTTCTCAAAGTATACTTATTCTTCAAGTTTTCTTCTTATTAAAATTTATGATATAAGTTTAAAAATTTAACAATTTAAAAATAATGTTTTATAATAAAACAAAGTTTGTATAGAGTTTAAAGAAAACGAAGTCTCAATATAATCTGAGAAAATTTAAGATCCCATAACTGGGAAATACATAGGAAGCATGAAACTATACGAGGGAACCATGTTTGAGACAAGAAATCAATTTTGTATGAAAAAACGAATATGGTTTGGAATGATGTTTTGATCTTTCCTACTTAACTAATTATATTACTGTCAATCATTTATAAACCAAGTTGATTTTCTCATGTAGGTCATTTGATATTAAAAACACTGATTTTTTTTCTTTCCAATGCTGTGTACAAATTATGTGAGTATGCTTCCAATACAGGCAATCTATTTATAAGAAAAAATAATTTTTACATTAAATTCTTTAAAAAAATAATCTATTAGTCTTATAAATTATACATAGTCCAAATTATAATATATAACTAATACAAATATCATCTTATTAAGTTCATTTGTATACTAAATTATATTTTAAATTTATCTAATATGGTACGAGTGTGGATTATAATTATTTTTTCTTACTGGTAGGTAGTGCTGCATTTTAATCATACGTTGCAATGATTCAAAAGTTGAAAGGTGTATAATGAGATGGGGCAGAGCTGCATCAACTCATCAAAATCAAAACCAGATTCAGTATTTGGACTGCTTTTTGTCTCAATTTTTCTAAAACAACTATCCCCATTGTACGTGCCCAATTATGCAAAGTTATGATTCTATTTGACTTATCATTCTAGAATATAATTCTTCTTAGATTTATGACTCCCCATTTTGGTCGGTATTTTTTCCTTGATTTTAGTTCTCACACTTTACAAAATATGCAATATTGTTTTAATCCATAAGTGGAAATCAAAATCACAATAAGATATTAAAAGGAACCAAAAACTTTTTTTATACAAAAGCAAGGAGATCCCTAAGTTTGGTCATTTTTTAATTGACCACAAGCTTCTAATTGTGTGATTAGCAAATTGTGAAGAATTGAAAAGTCATAATAGGATGTGACATAACTACATATACGTGTGTGAGCAAGCAAATGGACAAGATTAATTGGAGAATGATTATGGCATATCTTATAGGAAACAATGACTCATTCCATGGATGAGATGGAAGTGTAGCACTGTTCAAAGATGGTGAAACAACCACCCAGTTGATTAAATATCAAGGTTTGCATCCATGTTCATGTTTCAACTTCGGTTTCAGTGGAATATTTGATTATGAGCACTTACACAGCAAATGTGTTGACACTAAGGGGGACTTAATTTGACTTTGAAGATGACGTATCAATCACAATGTGCTTGCTTGACACATATAAAGTTGGTTTTCAGCAATTTCCTATTCTTTGATCAAATTCATTTCATCTGAAAGTTGAACATTTTGTTTATCAGGGAAAAAGTTTAACAAAGAAAAGGGTGAAAAGGAAACAAATATTTATGGTTATGGTTTGAATACTTATTATCTACATGTGGTTGAAGGTGAAAGAAAAAGATATATAAGACAAATCGCAGTGTAGCTTAATTCATTGGGGCAGTGAGAAGAGAAGATAATTTTTTTATGATATTCATAATGATGTTTAATTAAAAATAGCAAGGGTACATATAGTCCTAAATTTTCCTTGAATTTAATAATATTGTAATCGATTACAAGAGTTAAAAAATTCTGATATCGTCAACACCTTGAAATATTCTTCATGGAAGGGAGTATTAGATTTTGGTATTGGAGCTAATCATTTCTAGAATATTCAACAAAACAATGGAAAAGAGAATGAACAATTATCATAATTAACCCTAATTTTTTGGGATATGTTACTCACGGGGCATGCTTTTGCTAACAAAAGATTCCATAGAAGCTAACACCAAACTCAAACTGAATATAATAATCAAAGCACACACTTATCCAAATTAGGATTAGTATTAATCTTTAATTATGTTCATTAATAATTGACATGTTGTTTTCATCCATAGTGGGAGGATGGACCTATACCATAGGCAAAAAAATAAAAAGTTGAGAAATGAAAATTTATTAGGTAGATTTTACGTTGTACTATGTACGTAAATCTAAAACTAAAATAATACAACTAAAATCAAATTCAAAAATATCATTTTGAGATGTGCTAACTCTTTTGGTGTCTTGGATTTTATTTAATTAATAGTATTTATATGATAAATGTGATTAAATATTTTTATCCAACATATATATACTTTTAACAAGTGTAGATTGGCTTTTACTAAAAGACAAAGTGCATGGGATTCGAGAAAATTTGGAACACAATGAAGCACAAAAGATAGGCACACGTAGTTCCAAGTTCCAAAGTTCATTCGAGAATCGGCCACATGTTACTATTTTTACGAGGAATAAAATACAAAAAATAGTCTAACAAGTTTAGAAATTGGTTATTAATAAATAATATAAATACTTATACAACATTTTTTTCTTATCATGGGTAAGTTTTTCTTCGAAATGTTATATTTTTAGTAAAAAATACTTCAAGCTTGTATTTATACAAACCAAACTCTCTTAACTAGAACTTATGTTTGTGAAATGTTAATACTAAATTCAACTTTTATTATTGATGAATGCTTTAATTTATCCATCAAATCGCACAAACGAAAGGGACGTTTTTAAAACTTTGCCGCGAACAATGAAGTTGTTAGATTCAACGATGAAGCAATCATATAAAGGGTCAAAAGAGAGGATTTCTCTTATATTTTTGAAACAAAAAGAAAGTTAGAATAGGTTCAAATTTTGAAAAGAACACCCCATTGCTAGCTATCAAGATCAAAATTCACACATAAAGAATGGAAAAGTGTATGTAGTGAAATTAGAAAAATGAAAAACAAAATTCTATAATCAACTCTCGTATACTAAAGTTTATCTAGAGAAATAAATTACTCTTTCTATCTAAAATTAATCATTATAATTTTTTGAAACATTGATGTTTATTTAAGTGAAGTGGTTGTAGTTGAAAAATGATGAATATATGAAACTATGGTTTAGGGCTGATATAATAATGGTGGTGGGACGTACGCCGCCGAATAAGGTAGCGGCGTATGGTGAGTGATGGTGGAGAGTGGTAGGTGCACTTAGCAAATAAGTAGGGTTATGTGTTTTGTTAATGCCACGTTTTACTCACTTCTTTATTTTGGGTTGCATACAACACTTTCGTTTTACACCATATACTCTGCTTATCTATCTTTTTCCTTCATTCTCTTATATTTTTAATTATATTTACACAACTTCTAATTTTAAAATTAACAGTCATGTTTGTTATATTTTTAATCAAATAATACTTACATTTTATCTGATTTTTAAACATTTTTTATATAGTAATAACTTTTATAATAAGTAATGCTAACAACTTTTATATTTCAATAAAATGATACTCACTTTTCTTATTTTATTTAAAAATATCATATTTACTAAAAATTCTAAAAATATGAAAAATTTAATTTGTTAAAGCTAAATATGTTTTATAAGTAAAAAATAGAATGGCTTAAATTTAAAATATGAAAACTTCATAAAGACTATATTGTCACTACATTATAAATTGTATTATAGAAGTATAAAACTTAAATTTTTAGAAGACACTATTTTAATATGAAATTAATAAATAGCTAAAGAATATGTTATTAAATTTATTAATTTATTATTATATTTATATATGACTCGTATAAATAAAAAAAGAGAAATGCTGGTATTTTATGAGAGGGATGGTATCAATTTGCTGGGACAAGTTGACATGTTCAATTTATCAAGTCTCGTTGACTAATTTTATTTAATTTATTAAAATAAAAAAGAATTAAATTTAAACATTACAAAAGAACACATACAGTTTCTTACCTATAAATTAAATTTGTGGACAGGTATAATTTTTTTTAAAATATTATTTATTATTACTATTATTATTATTATTATTATTATTATTATTTCTATTACTATTTTTTTACTATATATATGGTGTGATGTTATTCTTTTATCTGTTTTATAGTGTAAGTAATCGTTTTTCATATTCTTATTTTGAATTAAAAATAAACTTAACTGTATGAATAATTATGAGTATACTATAATCTTAAAAAAACGAGTGCCAGCAAATATCTTAATTTTTCAAGTATTATTCTTCTAATTATCCAATTATCTTCATATTTAAATAAAATTGAAAGATTATTTTATATTTTTATATTGATTTAAATAAAATTGAATATGTGTTAAAATCCTTGTTAAGAGATAAATTCATATCTTGGGTTAGTTCAATTATTAAATAAATTACATAATAACTATTATTCTAATATCTAAACAAGTCATAACATTACCTTAGACATTAATCCAAAAAAGTATCAAGGATTGGAGATAGAGCATGACGAATTTATGTTACAATCTTGTGATCTAATTTGAGGACAACATCATAATCTTGACATAGTGTTGATGCCACCTTACATGATGATAGCTCTAATAATTCAAAACCAGGGTGCCATGCACTGTTCAAGTTGAATTTGCAATGGGATTCATTTTTGTATTCACTCTTCAACATACACATTCTTATCAATCCAATGCCACAAATAATAACTTTTTCTTTTTTTTTCTTTCTCAAACCAAGGTACTGTATTAAGCATGTTTTTACATTTTTTTTCGTAAATATTTCTAAGTCATAAAAAAGTAGTAAAAAATTATATATGAGTTGATATACGTTAAAAATATAAATTTAGAGAAATTAGATAAAATAACTTCGATATAGTTAATTTATTTTGTACTTTTTCTTTTGCAAAAGTGTCTATATGATGCAAAAATCTTCGATATTATATTTAGGCTTTAGGAATGGAAACAAATAACACATTCAGTTTTCGTGTGAAAGTTGGATAGCCTTTGTTATTCACACCCCCTCTTTTTTGTTAACTATACTCCCTTGTTTTCTCTTTTTAAGAAATACTCTTCATTGAAATACATTTATATGGATTATGATAAAAAGGGAATCTCTGTGTAATTTTTCAGTAGAAAACAAAAACAATTTTTTACGAAAATTGATACAAAACGAGTGCATTTCTGCTTTGTATTGAAAATTATGCAAAATGTTTCATTTTGTATAATGTATTTTCAAAACAATGTTTTTTTTTTTTACAAAGACAACATTATAAACGTGATTACAAAATAATATATATATATATATATATATATATATATATATATATATATATTTATTTATATTTTTTTTTTTTTTTTTTTTTTTTTTACACGTGATAAAGAAAACACCAAAAGCTCTTTTGCATGCGTGTATAAAATTCATCACCACCACCACCATCTTCTCCCTTTATCTTCCGTTTTCCTTTCTCCATCTTTCTAAATTCTCAATCTTTCCAAACACACCCACATTAGTTTTCACGTGGCTACTTTGCTATAAGGCCTTCTTTGCTAGCCAAGAGGAAGAGGGTGAGTTCAAGTTGTGTTTTTTCTCTCTCCCTTTTCCGTTCTCATGGCTTGGTGGGTTTTCATTTTCTGTTTTGACTTGGTTTACGCTTCAAGTCATTTCTTAGAGAAAGCATTTTGTTATCAAGTATAGCCTTTGCATTGCATTTTTTTTGTTAATGTTTATTTATAATTTTTTTTCTGTCTGCAAATCTTCTAGACAGTGATTTTTCTACCCTTTTCAATGTTTATTCTCTTTACTTAGGATGGTTTGTTCTTGATTTTTGTTTTCTTCTGGTTGTTTTATTCTTTACTCCAAGGCAGTCCTTACAGGTTTTTTTTCAAACCTGTACAGTCGATTCTTTTATTCCAATGTTTTTGTTTGTTTATTTATTCTAAGTTCTTTTTTGTATGCGGCTGTGTTTGGTGAGGTTTTCAGTTTTTGGTTGGAGGAGACAGGTCTAAGGAGTTGGTTTTGTCTTCTGGGTATTTTTCATTTTCTGGGATTTTCATATATATATATATATATATATATATGTCTAATCATATTTTATTATAACAAGTTCTTCTCTTCCTTACAGTCACTGATTTATCTTTTTTCTTGCTACGTTTGTTTGTGATATTTCGGGTGAGTGTGACAAAAACTTCATAACCGAGCTCCAAAATTGCATTGGGATTTCCTTTCAAGCAAAAGGGCAGAAGAAAATGTTGTCAAATTTGCTTTTTTTTTTGTGACACTTAGCCCTATGGTTCTACCAGCTCACCATTTTCGGGTTTGATTGCTGAAACAGGGGGTGACTTGTTGGATTTTTAAGTTTTGCAAAGGAATAGTAATAATGTTTGTATCCTTAAACAATGCATGTACTTTACAGTTTTAACAGCATACCATCTCCATATTTTACTTTATGCATTAGTCCTCCGAGAACACAACTCGAAATAATTAAGTTTTACTTTTCGGGTTCTTACTTTACAGCAATTACTACTCATTGATTTTCTATCTTTGTTTTTTTGTTCCTGGCTGAAGCAATTGGCACTGCTTTGCTGTTATAAGCAAAGACTAAACGTCAAAAACTGGTCATCTTTGACAAAGTGTGCTTCTTCTTTTGTGTATCCCTTGGCCACCACTCAGCACAAAAGGTGAACATGCCAGTGAGACAGATGAGGGAGAGCTCAGAACAACACCTTGTTATCAAGCCCCATTTGCAGAACCCCATGAATGGAGCCAAGAAGGTTCCTAGAGCTGTTCAAAATGGCAAAGGTCCACCACCACCACTGCCACAAGAACCCCACAACCAAACTTCACCTCATGCAAGGAACAAGGGGAGAAGAAGGAGCAGAGGTGGCAGAAAATGTGATCAAGGAGATGTTTTCATGAGACCTATTGTGACAAGTGGTGTTGAAAATGGAAGCACCATGTGTGCTGAAATAGAGATGGGATACCCTACTTCAAGCAAGTCTTTGAGCTTTGCTCCTAGGCCAGGCTATGGACAAGTTGGGACAAAGTGCATTGTGAAGGCTAACCATTTCTTTGCAGAGTTACCGGACAAGGACCTGAACCAGTATGATGTAAGCTCCTTTTGCTTGCTTCACCTCTATCACTCTACTGTAGCCAGCTGCTAGAAAAAATAAGTTGGGGTTTGTGAGTGACTCGCACATCACTCTACTGTGCCCATTTTTGGAAGTATTTAAGCTCTTACTGTTATTCCCTCTTCTATGTGCTGTTCAATTGCAGAAGGATCTGAATGGGGTTTTGTTTTTGCTGTCCTTTTCCTAGTTGTAACATTTATGACTCCTTAAATTTGGTCTGAAGCTTTGTTCTTTTTGTTTGTTGCCTTTGCCGTGTTTTGTAGGTCAGTATCACTCCTGAAGTCTCTTCCAAAGCTGTGAACAGGTCCATAATAGCAGAACTCGTGAGGTTGTATAAAGAGTCTGACCTTGGGATGAGGCTTCCAGCATATGATGGCAGAAAAAGTCTGTACACTGCAGGGCCACTTCCCTTTTCCTGGAGAGAGTTTAAGATAAAGGTCGTGGATGATGAGGATGGAGTTAATGGCCCCAAGTAAGATTTTTATTGCATCTATACAGTTTAAACATACTGAATATATACATAATAATTTCATACTTTTATTTGGCTTTAAACAAAAACATGATGGAGTATATATGTGTGTATCTACTGTATATGCATTTGAATTAAGTTCGATTTCCAAACCATTTTCAGAAGGGAAAGAGAATATAGAGTGGTGATCAAGTTTGTTGCTAGGGCAAATTTGCATCACTTGGGCCAGTTTCTGGCTGGTAAACGTGCTGATGCTCCACAAGAGGCCCTCCAAATTCTTGACATTGTATTAAGAGAGCTATCATCTAAGAGGTAGTTTTGCCAAGTAATTGAGAGAAAATGTGAATTTTTAAGTTCTTTTTTTTTTTCTCTCATAAAATCTGCTTTTTCTAAAGGTTCTGTCCAATTGGGAGATCCTTCTTTTCACCAGATATTAGAACACCCCAACGGCTTGGGGAAGGTTTGGAGTCTTGGTGTGGATTTTACCAAAGCATAAGGCCTACTCAGATGGGTCTTTCCCTCAATATTGGTATATTACTCACCATGGATATCATTTGCTGAGGGAAGTGCTGTTTTTTAACTCAATTTCTGTTTGCATTTCTTAGATATGGCTTCTGCTGCGTTCATCGAACCTCTTCCAGTTGTGGAATATGTTGGCCAGCTATTAGGAAAAGATATCCTATCAAGGCAATTGTCTGACGCTGATCGCATCAAAGTACTTATATGAACAAAGTTTGCTTAGTTAATATTTTTTGTTTAGTATTAGTACTGTAAAACTTACAGAGCTACTTTAAGATGTCTAACAGATTAAGAAAGCTCTTAGAGGAGTTAAAGTTGAAGTAACCCACAGAGGGAGTGTTAGAAGAAAGTACCGAGTTTCTGGTTTGACTTCTCAACCCACCAGAGAACTTGTGTAAGTAATAATTCTGATTTTATGATATGCAGTAACTCTTGTGCACCAAGACCAAAGCTGTTTATGATTTTATGATATTTCCAAAAGTTCTCTTATTGGCAAAGCTGTGTCTCTTTAGGTTTCCTGTTGATGAGAACTCAACTATGAAGTCAGTAGTTGAATATTTCCAAGAGATGTATGGTTTCACAATTAAATATACTCACCTTCCTTGCCTTCAAGTAGGAAATCAAAAGAAAGCAAATTATTTACCTATGGAGGTAAGGGGAATTCCTGATAATTGACATAGCTGCTCTTCTTTCTAGTAATTATTTGATTGTTCTTACTTCTGGTTCCTCAGGCCTGCAAAATTGTTGAAGGACAACGCTATACCAAAAGGTTGAATGAGAAGCAAATCACTGCTCTCCTGAAAGTTACTTGTCAAAGACCTCGTGATCGAGAAAGTGATATTTTGCGGGTATTTTGTTGACTTTAAATTGATTTAACATTTGTTCAAAGCAGTTTTACAGTTAATATTTCTCTCTGTAGCACTCTGAATGTATGACTAGAAGCTTTTCTTGATATAAAATAAAAGCATTCATTGTAGTCCTTATAATTTAAAAAGAAGGAATAATTGCACCTCTGTTTATATTTGGTTGCAGAGCCATTATTTATGTTGTTAACTTTTCATTATTCTTTCCTAACTCAAATGATGTTTCAAACTTCAAAGCAGTTGAGGGAGGTCTTGTAATAAGTAAAGTTGAATAGGGAAAAATGCAATCAACTGTGATTTAAAGATTTAGTTTTTCGTCGTGCAGACCATTCAGCACAATGCTTATGATCAAGATCCTTATGCAAAGGAATTTGGGATTAAAATAAGTGAGAAGCTAGCTTCAGTAGAGGCTCGAATTCTTCCTGCCCCGTGGGTAATGTGCTTCTCCACCAAAAGATTTGAGATAAAGCATGTGATGAATTGTTTTGCCATTATTCATTGATATCTAGTACTCGTCTGCAGCTTAAATATCATGAAAGTGGGAAAGAAAAGAATTGTTTGCCCCAAGTTGGTCAATGGAATATGATGAACAAGGTATAGTTTTCATGATGAACATTGATATTGAATGGTCCGTTTTCAAGCAGCTGTGTATGCAAATATTTTACCTTTGCTTTTGAATGGTACAGAAAATGATAAATGGGATGACTGTCAGCCGGTGGGCATGCATTAATTTTTCACGAAGTGTACAAGACACAGTTGCTCTCACCTTTTGTACCGAACTAGCTCAAATGTGCCAAGTGTCTGGCATGGTAGTTTCCCTTGTATTATGTTGTTTAGTTTTGAAGTGTGGACAAGCTTTCTTGAAATTCATATTGTGTTTTGGTTCTAGGAATTTAATCCAGAGCCTGTTATCCCCATCTACAATGCCAAACCTGAGCATGTGGAGAAAGCTTTGAAACATGTTTACCATGTGTCAACAAACAAAACCAAAGGAAAGGAATTGGAGCTTTTATTAGCAATATTGCCCGACAACAATGGTTCTCTCTATGGTAAGCCACCTTCAATGGTGATAAATGTGCATGTTATATTTGCTATTTACTTCAGTTGACGGACATAGAAGCGTTGTTCCAAGCTTAAATTCTAAATGCTCATAACTTCATATAACTTTATTTTGTTTTCAGGTGATCTAAAGCGTATTTGTGAAACTGACCTTGGTTTAATTTCTCAATGTTGTCTCACGAAGCATGTCTTCAAGATCACTAAGCAGTACCTGGCTAATGTGTCTTTGAAAATCAATGTCAAGGTTCGTTTTCTCCCAAATCTCAATTACATGAAATAGGTCTTTTAAGTCTACTATCAACTTCTGTCAATTGTTTGACAATTCTGTCTTTTTTGGTTTTCTTCACTGTTATTGCATGGATACATTTTTGTGCATAAAATCACGTGTACTGATGGTTATAAATTGTTGGCTAGTCAAGTCTTTCCTACTTATGGTATTGTTTTGATTCAACTCCCAGCCTTGTGCTCCTAGCAATGGGCTCCACATCTCAGTAGTTGAGATAAGTGTTAGCAATAACAAAATGTTTGTATTTCACCATTAGCTTAAGCTTTTAGCAAAGCAGCAGCTAGTTTTTTGACCTACAAAAATGATAAAAACTTTATTATATTGTATCTTCTGTTACTAAAATACTTTGTCGTGCTGGCTAAGTTAGTCACCCTTGCTCTATGGATATTGTCTGAGTTATTTTTCTTTAGAATGCTTTTCAACGACGACTAAATGATCATTTGACATCTACTTAATGCAGATGGGAGGTAGAAACACTGTTCTGGTTGATGCTGTAAGTTGTAGAATACCGTTGGTTAGTGACATACCAACTATAATATTTGGAGCAGATGTTACCCACCCCGAAAATGGAGAAGACTCTAGTCCTTCAATTGCGGCTGTATGCTTTTGATCTAGCTGTCTTGGTTTTTATTGCAATGGTTCTTTTGGGTTATGGTTGCTGATATCTATTACCCAATCTATAGGTTGTAGCATCTCAAGACTGGCCTGAAGTGACAAAATATGCCGGTTTAGTGTGTGCTCAGGCTCATAGGCAGGAACTTATACAAGACTTGTACAAAATGTGGCATGACCCTGTTCGTGGCTTAGTTAGTGGTGGCATGATCCGGTAATACTACAAATCTGACATCCTCTTTTCTAATTCTCAATGTTGTTTTTTTGTTGTGGAATGACGGGATTTTGACAATACAATTTTCACTTTCCATCTGTACTAAATATTTTGTTTTCTGTCCTTTTATGCAGAGATTTGTTGATTTCCTTTAGAAAGGCAACAGGACAGAAGCCTCTAAGGATTATATTTTATAGGTATGTAATTTTAATGTATGTTTAATTATGATGCAACGTAAAGGCATATTGTAACTTGTATAACAAAAATATTTAGTTTAAACTTCCTTGATTTTGAGTGGCTAGAGTGGCAGTGTGCCTGATGAAAAATTATAGGTCTAGAATAAAATTGTTCGTTCTAAGCTTTTTGATAGATTCTATCATGGAATATACTACAGTGTGTTGCTTACAATAAATGTCATAGAAATATGTACTTTACTCCAATGTTTGAAAGCTGTTTGTTAACCTTAGTGTCAATAGTCTGCTTGCAATATTTCATGTCTATCCGAGGATGGTATCGTATTGTAGCCTATCAAATCACATGGAGTCCAAAACATTTATGCTAGATGTGTAGTCTAAATTTATCCAGAGATGTGAGGGACATGATTCATTCAAATCAATATCTGCTAATTTTTTAAGCATTATAGTGTGTTGTTGAAACTATTGTGCTAACGAGAAATTTGAACAGGGATGGTGTGAGTGAAGGGCAATTTTACCAAGTTCTACTTTACGAGTTGGATGCAATTCGTAAGGTCATAATCAGAATTTATCACACACTCTCATCATACGTTATAATAGATCAATTTATAACACATGTTCTGACAAGAATACATGTATGTATATACTTGCAGGCATGTGCTTCTTTAGAACCAAACTATCAACCTCCGGTAACTTTCATAGTTGTACAAAAAAGACACCATACTCGGTTGTTTGCTAATAACCACAGGGACAGAAACAGTACAGATAAGAGTGGAAATATATTGCCTGGTATGATGACTGTACCTGAATTGAATTGCACTATGGACAAATAAATGAGTCATTCTTTCTGGTTAAGTGATTGTCTGATTAGATTATTTTTTCATACTTTTCAGGGACTGTTGTGGATTCTAAAATCTGTCATCCAACAGAATTTGATTTTTATCTCTGCAGTCATGCTGGTATCCAGGTGGAAGATAGTTTTATATCTCTTCTATGCTGAGCTTTATGATTACAATGTTGATTATGAAGCAAAATATTTTTTAGCAAAGTTTTGAGATCCCTTAGATAATTAGAAGGGTTTGTTAGAGATGATGTTATGAATTGGTTTTTCCTTTTTGTGGTTGAAAGTAATGGAAAAGTTTCATCTTTCAGGGATTACTCTCAAAAATAGGTCTAGTTTAGAACAACCGAGATAATGTTATGCATTGGTTTTTCCTTAATTTTTGTCCTCCTGTTTTGGTTTCTCAATGCATGATTTATGGTAGATAAAAGAGATTTGTTCGTAGTACTGAAACTTTAATCTCCCTTTGTAAGTCTAAACCTCTAATTTGTTTCAATTATGATTGTTGTCTCTATTATGATGCAGGGTACAAGTCGTCCTGCTCATTATCATGTTCTTTGGGACGAAAACAACTTCACAGCAGATGGAATCCAATCTTTGACAAACAACCTATGTTATACATATGCCAGGTGTACACGATCCGTGTCTGTTGGTAAGCCCTTGTGATTATCTATTGTATACATCTGTTACATTGATTAAGAATGTTAGTTAAATTCCTTTGATGTTCTTGATTGAATTCTATTTGATTTATATGCAGTTCCTCCTGCATATTACGCACACTTGGCAGCTTTTCGGGCACGGTTCTACATGGAACCAGACTTGCAGGAAAATGGGTCCTCGGGTGGTGGTGGTTCGAAGGCAACAAGAGGAGGTGGAGAGTGTGGTGTGGTGAAGCCATTGCCAGCCTTGAAAGAAAATGTGAAGAGAGTAATGTTTTACTGTTAGATTGTTAAAATGGTACATGCGACAATGTTTTCCCATCATTATAGTTCTAGAGGCTTAGTTTAGGATTGGCTGGACATGAGGGGCACATCCTAGGTTTAGTGTTGCTCATTCTGAGTTCCAGCCATCACCAAAATTGTTCAAAGATTAAATTAGGCATCGGAAACAATCTTTATTGTAGAAACTTTTGCCTCAAGGGGCATTGTTGATGTTGAAATAGTAGAAAATTTTCAATCCCTATTCTGATTAGCTTTGTTTTTAATTTCATCATGAAAAATATTTTTAATTTGTTTCTTTTAAGAATTTATACAGGAAATGGTGATTTTTTTGCATGTTCATTCTGTGTTTTTTTGTAAAATCTTTCTTTGCATAAATATCAGAAAAAAGAAGACAATTAAAACAAAAATTCAAATCTAATATCTTAAATTTTTTTTAGTAGGGTTTGGTTGTCTTTTAAGGTAGGCTGATTTTTTTTTCTTTCTAAATTTAATTGTGATTTAGGACCCATTTGGAAAACATCTCTGCACCCTTTTTTCTTTGAGTGAAAAAAGAAGATTGTTTGAAAATTTTAACAGCATGATTGTTACTCGTTTTCTACGAGAATAACATATTTTATCTTCTTGTCATTTGATATTAATATAATTTATATCAAGAGGAATACTTGCACTTGATTGGCTTGTCACCGTATATTTTAAAAGGTTAAAAAGTTGACGACATTATTGTTATTGCAAAATATAAATCATAGATTTCCTTTATTTAATGGGACAAGATTATTATCTTTTGGGTTGTAGATAAACGTGTTGGATATTGAAATAGTGAAAGTCATTATGCTGGAAAAAGATACTTTTTATCAAGAATTAAATATAAAACAACAAAATTGTAAGTTTTCTCTTTATGTTTCTCAAGAAACAATTTTGTGTCAAACTAAGTTTTTCAACTGTAATACATAAATTCCATGGACAAACTATACTTAAGGTTGGAATTATACGTTTTTAGTCATGGTTAATTATATATTCTTCATCAAGAAATGTTTCTCAAACTCTTACAAAAATCTTTATTAAAGATTGATACTTTGAAGAAGAAGCAAATTTTATCAAAAATGTTGCTTGTAAAAAAAGAATATTATCTCAAAATTAGGTATTCTTTTTTATGAGTGACAACTTTTTTTTCTAACAATAGTGCAATTTTTATCAGTATTGTCTAAAATGAAAAAAAAAAATTATCAAAA
>Ga0209489_100859_pt1 | contig 60801 bp, 35 predicted proteins | sample SiratrowhiteBW_FD_187527 | JGI IMG/M metagenome (GOLD analysis project Ga0209489, IMG submission 187527) | Root nodule microbial communities of legume samples collected from California, USA - Siratro white BW (SPAdes) (version 2) | ecosystem: Host-associated > Plants > Roots > Nodule | place... | reverse complement strand
TATATATATGTATATATGTTGTGTGTGTTATAACCTTTAAACATGAGAGTGTCTTTTTAAGATTAAAAACTAATTTTAAACCATCATTATAATGGTATTGGTGATTTAATACCATAGCAAAGGTGAACTTTCAAAATGAATCTTTCAATCTTAGTTTTCTATTTTAATTCTAGAGTTAGGATTAATCATTATAATTTTCATATAAGGAAATGATTCTCCCGTGTGCGTCTTTAAGACAATGTGGAGTGTAGTTAAAAATAGTATATTTAAGAAAATATTTGTTAATCAAATGTTTTTTTTTAGAAAAAACACGAGCAATTTAAGACATAACAGTTATATTGTCGGCAAAAACAAATCAGAGATAAAAAGAGTAAGTTTTGCTTTAATGTTTAAAAATTCGACCGTGACCCTTTAAGCAACCTGAACATTGTTTTGTATAAGATTGTTGATGTTCTTCAAATAATAATAATAAAAAAAAGATTTATAACGATTTCGAATAAAATATATTTGTTAGATTAACTAGGACCTATCTGAGTCAATACTTTGGTCACTCTACCTAATCTATTCACAATACATATAATATATACTTTCGCGCTTCCTGAGCACCTTGTTACATATATACTAATGGAAACCGTAGCGTTGGATTAAGCCAAAACTGGTCATTATTTCATGTTTAATATACTGTCACTTCTCACGTGTCACTTTTTGGACATGATGGTTGTTATACATTTCTTATAATTTCTTATAGGTGTATATAAGAATCATACTTTACTTTTACCTCCGTTTCACCTTTGGGTTTTTTGAATTACGATTTTATACTAGAGGACACTGTTACACTGTTACGACCTTGTTATATTTTGTTTTATTTACGAGGCAAGAGAATTTTCTAAAACTTAAAATAAAATAATTAGTATTTATTATGTCTTAGTAAAAATGTTTTGAAAGAATAAGCTAATATCATGCTTATAATTTTTTATGACATTATTAACTATATAAAAACTACGTGACTATCAAAATAATTATATATATTATAAATTTTTTAAAATTTAAAATGGACATAAGTGTAGTCAGTGGTGAGTCACGTATATCTTTAAGCCTTACATGATGTTTTATGAGAAGAACACAGCACACAAAACAGTGTCCGTAGAAAGAATTTAAAGAAAGGAGTAAATGACATTATTGAATGAAAAAGGAGGAAAGAGGAAAAGACATGGATGGTAGGATTTCCACGCATACATGCACCTCGTGCTTCCCAATAAAAACCCATTGTTGTGATCATCAAAAACGTAGCATTTCTAATCCCAACATAGTCAATAGATGTCCCTCTTCACACTCTGTCCTCTGCAGTGCGTGAAGTGTGTTTAGTTTCTCTGTAGCATTAGCCATAGCCATCGCCACCACACACCACCATGTTTTCCCCAAGAGACATGCCTTCTCCCTCCTCAATCTTCTCTGCCTACGCTTCCATGACAGCCTCCATCATGCTGCTGCGTTCCATGGCCAACGAACTCATTCCCCAACCAATCCGTGGCTACCTTTTCAACACCTTCCGCTACCTCATCAGGCCTCGCTCCCCTACCCTCACCCTCATCATCGAAGAGTCCACCGGCATAGCCCGTAACCAAGTCTACGACGCCGCCGAGGCTTACCTCTCCACCCGCGTCAGCCCCGAAAACGAGAGGCTCAAGATCACCAAGAGCCCCAAGGAGAAGAAACTCACCATTCGCTTAGAAAAGGGTGAGAAGGTGGTGGACTGCTTCAACGGCGCCTGCTTTAAGTGGAGATTCATCTGTGCCGAGTCCGAGAAGAACAACCCCAACGACCACGCCAGCAGCAACATCTCTGTGAGATCCGAAAAGCGGTTGTTCGAGCTGAGCTTCCCGAAGAAGCACAAGGAAATGGTGCTGGACAGCTACCTGCCCTTCATTCTGGAGAAGGCGAAGGAGATGAAAGACGAGGAACGCGTGCTGAAGATGCACACTCTCAACACCTCCTACTGCTACAGCGGGGTGAAATGGGACTCCATCAACCTGGAGCATCCTTCCACGTTCGAGACGCTGGCGATGGAGCCGGAGCTGAAGAATGCGGTGATAGAGGACTTGGACAGGTTCGTTAAGAGGAGGGAGTTTTACAAGAGAGTTGGGAGGGCATGGAAACGTGGCTACTTGCTCTATGGTCCTCCTGGGACTGGCAAATCCAGCTTGATCGCTGCCATGGCTAATTACTTGAAGTTTGACATCTTTGACCTCCAACTTGGGAACATTGTGAGGGACTCTGACCTCAGAAAGCTTCTTCTCGCCACCGCCAATAGGTCCATTTTGGTCATTGAAGACATTGATTGCAGTGTGGATCTCCCAGAGCGCCGCCATGGAGATGGACGTAAACAAACTGACGTACAGGTTAGTATTTCTTGCTTTCTTACTCTCTATCATACCCTCTCTTTCATTCTTTCTACTTTTGCCTCTCTCTTATCCCTTACATTTGGATTTGCTCATCATTGCATTCAATGAACTAAAACAGATTAATTTACGCATTTATATAAAAATGTCATCCAAAAGTTATGTTGTTAATTCTGATTTTTAACGGGTTAATGATATAAAAAGTTATGATGTTTGTACACAGAAAAAATATGGATCATACTAGTCATATCATATTTGTTTCTTACTAAATAAAAAATAGAATTTTTAGTTAAAAAGAATAAAGAGAGAAACAATCTGGTCGTCCTCGTAGCAAAATACGAATTGTTCTGTCTTGCTTTTGCTAAATTTACCAAAAGCACCAAAGGGGAATTCTTGGCCAAAAATAGTTGTTTTCCAAAAGGCAAGCCTACCACGTGGGTTCTGATCGATGTGTGCAGAATGCAACGATAGATAGAGTTTTGCTTGTGCTCCTGTTATAGAGTTTGACAGGACAGGTTCACTACTTTACCATGTGAGATTAGAGTCATTTTCACATTGGTGAGGAGACCTTTTTCTCTCATTTTTCTTGCTAGTGGAAACATGCCGTTTCTAAAAGCACGCCCTGAATTGGTAAGTGGGGACTACGTGCAGTTTAGTAATTGGTTGAGAAATTGGGTCTTGATGGTAATCTAATAACTATGAGTGAAGAATTTAAATTAAAGCCATCCAAAGCATTTGCCAAATCGTCCAAAGGATCCGAAAGGGGCATTTCACTGTCAATCCACGCAATTCGTTCAGCCATTTCATTTTTCTTTTCCTCTTGTTTGTTGTTTAGTGTTTGACAATTAGCGAGAGAAAGAGTACAACGTACCTTTGGTTCGAATGTCTTTGTTAAATGTCTGTGGTTCGAATGTCGTTGTTAAATGTCATTGGATGGTGGATGCCACACAGATGATCTTCCGTGTAAAGCTTCTATTATGGACTCATGTTGCTGTCATATTTTATTCTCCGTTATTTTGGTAGGACACCGTTACCGAATATTTTACATTGCATTTTTTCATCACAATTAATACCATCCATGTATAAAAAGCAAGACCCTGTAAGTGTCGCCTTCAGTTTTCTTTAACCCGCCGCGTGCGCTACTTTCTTTTCTTAGAAGATGTTATCCAATTATTATAATTCATTTTTTTAGTAAAATTAGCACCTTTCCACCTATGAAAGCAAGACTATGTTACTCACATTTACTTTTAAAACTTTTTCTTACATTCTTATTTTTGTTCGTATGTCTTATTTTATTATTGTATCACTTCTTGCCATATATGCTAATTTTCTTGGTACTTTTTAATGTAAAAAATTACTGTTATTAATTTTTTAATCACGTCCAAAATAAACATGCAATGTATTGTGAGAGAGGGTGAAAAATTATGTGTTCTCATTAGCATGGATGAGTTTATAGGGTATATTGCATCCCTATTCATGGATACTTTCCCATATGTGTACGTAACTAACTCACAGTGAACATAACTGAAATAACTTCCATGATCTAACACATACGTATTTTTCTTTGACTCTCCCACTATTGAGACACTTTTGTTTTAATGGATTTGACTTCAACAGATCTAAACTTACAATTTTTTACTCTCGAATTCGATAATTTCTGACACTAAAAAACACAACGTATGCAGTTGACTTTGTCGGGATTACTAAACTTCATTGATGGGCTATGGTCGAGTTGTGGAGACGAGAGAATAATCATATTCACGACCAACCACAAGGAGAGACTAGACCCAGCACTGTTGAGGCCCGGAAGAATGGACATGCACATTCACATGTCTTATTGCTCCTACCAAGGCTTCAAGCTTTTGGCCTCAAACTACTTGGAACTTCCCTCTGAACACCCACTCTTTGGGGAGATAGAGGGGCTGATAGAAGACATACAGATAACCCCAGCGCAAGTGGCAGAGGAATTGATGAAGAGCGAGGACGCTGAGGCCACACTTGAAGGATTCGTGAAGCTACTCAAGAGGAAGAAGATGGAGGGTGATGTGTGTGAGAATGGTGAGAAAGCAGAAGCTCCACATCAGCAACAATCGAAAAGGCGGAAGGTTGGTTGCAAGCAAAAACGAGGTGTTAAGAGCAATATTGGTGTGACACAAAGGAGGACAAGAAGAATGAGAAGAGAGTGTAGTTTTTAGTCTCCTGGTCCAAGAATATGTGGTCAAATAAGGTTGTTGGAGTCATTAGTTGTCTCCACAAATTAAAATGGCTGATGTAGGCTTCGGGCTTTTCTTACTTTTAATCAGTTGCTAAGAGGCTAGCTAGCTACGTTTCCTATCCAAAACTTCAAATGAAAGGGTTGCGCTGTGTGATTGCTGTGTCCTAACAACGGACACTGCCCTCTGTATTCAAGCAAAAAAAGGTTCGTCTTTTCAATAACCGGAAAGCTTGGATCTGTTTCACATCACACTACTGTTTTTGTTTTTATTTTCATAAGTGATTATAAAATTTTATTTTACTTATTTTCGAGTTTATGTTAACAATGTTAAAACAATGAAATTTTCTTATTTTTCCAGTTTCTTCTAACAATTCTGAAAAAAAAAAAATGTGAGTATGTAATTATTTATAAAATGAGGGGAACTACAAAATCTTTTTTCTCGAATAAATGATAAATATCCTTGGACTCATTTCAATCTAATAGGTCCAATTTGTTAGTTTCTAGTCATCATACCCTCCTTCCATCGGATATTTTCCACAACTCCTACAATTTTGCATGTAAATTATATAAATAGGTAAATTTTTAAAAAATTACACAACGCAAAAACCATTTTAAGATGAAAAATTATGCTTCTAAGGATGCTTTACTTTCAGATCATAATTTTTTTTTTCTCATACAATTCATAAATACATGAATGACTTGGGATTTTTTTTTTCCAAATTTATGTTGAAACCGTGTTTAATAACACGTTTTTTTTTTTAAGTTGTATTTGGAGCATTTTTCATTTTTTTCCTTTTTTCCTTTTTTTTTAATAATCTGCCGCATGACCTGAGCGAAAATGTTGGCAACTAAAATGAGCCCAACAATGGGCGAACTAAAAAAACCTATCCATGCACGTTTCAAACAGAAAGCAGTGCTGCAGGAAAATAGGTAGCAGAAATTTTTTATTTTTCAATCTATATATTTAATTCTTGTAATTAAGGTGATTATAATAAATATATTATTATAGTTAAATTAATTTATTAAATCTTAAATGGATTCTAGAACTATATTCTACAGTAATATGTGCAAAATGAGATGTTCTTGTTTAGTATTTCACCAGACCTTGAACATTAATTATTGTCACTACAAAGGAGACGATAAAACCAAAAGAAAATCTTGATATATATAATTTCATGGTAAATTAAAATATTTTCATTACAAAACTATAATAACTTTATTTCAAATAGTTATTTAAATTATTATTATTATTATCATAAATCAATATTATGTTGGTACAAACCAAACGAAACTCATGTTGTGAACTTCTTTTTATGTATATAAACCTAATATCTCATATATTGCTAAGAAAATTTTGAATTCAAATAGTTAATTAATGTTTTTTTCACTTATATTAGTATACGCAAAATCAAATTTAAATGATATCCAAGTTGGATTTTATTTTTGAAATATTAATATAATTTTATGAATAGAGTGACATTAATTAATTATAATTTAGTATTGAAAATAAAAAAATAATTGAAATTTCTATTTCTAGATTGTTTGCATGAAAAAATCATCTTCATGTCATTTTCTAAAATAAAAATACTTAATTAATATCACTCGTTTTCAGCTTTAAAATGATATACATAAGAAAATAAAAATATTACTTTTTTTAATCATGTTATTAATAAGAAAGATCAACGGACTTCGTAATTCGAGAGGAAACTTATTTTTAAAGTAAGTTTGTAAACTTACCTTTTATTCTCTCCATTCATTTTCAACGGGGTGCTTCATTCATAGAATTACGTTACAAAAACTGCAAAAATAACTATAAGAAAAGAGAAAAATATTAATGGAGCAATGAATGAAATAATAATGATAATACTAAAACATTAATATTTCTTTAAGTGCAAAGAGCATATTTCTAAAAATAATAAGAATAATAATAATAATACTAAAACGTTAACTACAAAGATAAGTTTAAGAGAAAAGGTTCCAGCAGAGGAATAATGGTGGTTGAAAAACAAAATCAAAACTTAGGCTGCAAGAATCGAAATTAATATAAATGTGTACTGAGTTTTACACAAATTTCATTAATCCTTGGTTCCTCTCTTTCTTGTATTCACAAGGTTGACCAAACCATGGCCTACACCCGCAAAGTTTTTCCTTCGTTTAGATCAGCTTCATCAGCTTCATCAGCTTCATCATGGTTCGAGGTGTACGCTGCCTTCTCCACATTCATGGCGCTCTTCAGAACTGCATTCAACGATCTCATACCCCACCAGTTTCGATCCTTCCTTGTCTCAAAGTTAGAAGCCTTCTTCAATACCCAACCAAATAATCAAATATCTCTCAAAATGAGCGAATACTGGGTCCGTCAGTATAAAGACAATCAACTTTTCCTTGCAGTGCGGGAGTACCTTACCTCGAAGATTACCCGCACCTACAAATCAGTCAGAGTTTACAAAGCACAAAATGAAAAGCACCTGAATTTCTCAGTGGATATAAACAAAGAGGTGGTGGACGAATTCGAAGGCACCAAGTTCACTTGGAAGCTGAACCAGCTTCGCGGGGCAAATTATGCCCATTTGGATAGGCAAGCCTATGTACTAACCTTCGAGGAGAGAAACAGAGAGAAAGTGATGGATCGGTATATCCCGCACGTGCTTAAAACATACGAGGCCATGAAAAGTGAGAACAGGATTCCTCGAGTCCATTCTTGGAGGCGTCACCGTTGGATCGACAGGAAGTTCTCTCATCCTGCCACATTCGACACACTGGCCTTGGATTCCGAGTTGAAGCAAAGTGTAGTTGATGATTTAGAACGGTTTCTGAAGGGGAAGGAGTACTACAACAAGGTGGGAAAGCCTTGGAAACGTGCGTATTTGTTATATGGTCCCCCGGGAACCGGAAAATCTAGCTTCATTGCGGCTATTGCCAATTACTTGAAATACGACGTCTATGATTTGGACCTATCTTCTGTTCTTTCTGATTCCGAGCTCATGAGTTCCTTGAGGAATGTATCTGACACTTCCATCCTGGTCGTTGAAGACATACATTGCAACAAAGAGGTCATTATTCGAAAAAGACCAGAAAATTTGTATGGTTCTGATTCAGAAGACGACCCCAATGCTGAGGTTATTGCGACGTTTACTCCGGCGAGTTTGCTGAATTACATGGATGGTTTAAGGTCAGGCGGTGAAGCAGGGTGGCTTGTAATATTCACTACTAACCGCAGAGAGAAAATAGACCCTGAGTTGCTGCGCCCTGGTCGTATGGACATGCACATTCACTTGTCCTTCCTCAGAGGTAAGGAGTTTCCGGTATTGGCTTCTAATTATTTGGGCATTGAGGGGCATCATCCACTGGTTGAAGAGATCCAAGGCTTGTTGGACAAAACACAAGTCTCCCATGCAATAGTAGGAGAGCTTCTCCTCAGAAATGAGGATCCTGACCTTGCTTTGGAAGCACTCGTTCAATTTCTCAAACAACAGTTGAACTGAACTCTATTGAAAACCAAAATTCACTTTCTATCTGTATCTTTTGTAATTCTCTGTTCTACTTAAAAGAGAGTTGAGAAAATACTGCAATGGATTATCAATTATAATTTTGCTTTCTTGAATTATGCGTTTAATTATAACTAAGTGTTTGATATATAAACCCCTATAATCACTGTTACATTTGGTTTCAGTGTCGGTTTCAGTCTTGACCTTTGATATCTGCAGGTACCTACGGTTACATTCAAACTCAGTTTTTGGTCAATCCAAAGAAAGGATGTTACGTTAGTAAAATATTCATTACTCTTGTTAATATTACCAAAGGTCACCCTTTTCTTTCATGTTGTAGTCTCTAGTAGGACAATCTTTAACTCTGACCTCATCCTTCACAACACTAACCCACACTCCCAACAAATTAATCTCCACATTTTATCACCTATATCCCCCTTTTTCTTATTTAAGAATTGCAGTAGTTTTTCTTTTCTGGTTGAACAATAATTAGAGTTTGATGTTAAGTATATTTCAGGATATTAAAAAAATAAAATGTCATTTCATATTTATAAAATGTTATATTTTCATGTAATTTTAAATAATAAAAGGCAAATGATTGAAGTTATTCTTATAATTAATCTACGGCATTTCTTAGTTTCTTTGTTTCATCTAATGGAATACTTTTATTCAAGTCATCGATTAAGACAACAGCATTACAATGATATCCTAATTAGATTCATATCTTATTTCTCAACAATCACCTATCTTTTAAATAAGTATATAAAACTAAGATTCATATCTTATTTCTCAACAATCATCTAACTTTTAAATAACTATATAAAACTAAGAAAAGAACAAAATTCAAAATTGTAATAAGGCCAAATTCAACTAAATCTATTAGGAAAGAATAATCCTAATCCCTTTGTCTCCGTTCTCCATTATCAAATTATATTATTTTATTAATTTTATGAGAGAAAAAAGCATAATGGGTATTAACAAGCATCAAAATTTTAGAATGTTGCATTATTAACATTTCACATAAATATTTACCAATATTATATTACTGTACATGGTGATCCATTGTTCATGAATTTACATTAGATATAATCTCTCTATTTACCATTTACCAGGTGAAGTTGCATACAATAATTCTATCATACTTTAGTTAAGAAAAGATCCTCAAGTTGTATGTTAATTTTATATTCACACTAACCATATATTTTCATTTGATTTAAAGATCACATGAAAATCGAGCTCAAAGATTAAACAAACGCTTAACTCGAAAGACAAACAAACGTTCGCCTATTCAAAATCGAGTATAAATATCAAGCAAATGCTTAACTCGGGAAACAAACAACCACTCAAAACTGAGTATAAAGATCAAGCAAACGCTTCAACTCAGAAGACAAACAAATGTTTGCCCACTCAAAATTGAGTATAAAGATCAACCAAACATTTAACTCGAGATACAAACAAATGTTCGCCCACTCAAAACTGAGTATAAAGATCAAACAAACGCTTAACTTGGTAGATGGACAAAGGTTTCCCCATTCTCAAACTCGAGTCCTGAATACAAGTTATGCAAAAACTTGAAAACTATAAAAGGCATACAACACGGAAAGTCTTGAAAGCTTGAAAAAAATGCTTTATCCAAAGCTTGAAAAAAATGCTTTATCCAAACGAAATAACACCGAGACGAGATCAACTCACTCAGCTACATTAGAGACTTATGTCCGTACTTACCGCTATTAATCTATTAATTGCTTAATTACCAATTGATAGTGTTTATTCTGATTGATTACGATTTACTCTAATTGATTCTAATTAATGTGTTTATTCTGATTGATTATGATTTACTCTGATTGATTCTAATTAAGGTGTTTATTCTAATTTATTATTATTTACTCTGATTGATTCTAATTAAGGTGTTTATTCTGATTGATTATGATTTATTCTGATTGATTCTAATTAACGTGTTTATTCTGATTGATTATGATTTACTCTGATTGATTCTAATTAACATGTTTATTCTGATTGATTATGATTTACTCTGATTGATTCTAATTAACTTCAATCATTCCACTAGAGCATACTAATTCCTGATTCTAAACATACAAAATCATTATGAGTAAATATATGGTTTTAAATGACAAGGTCCTATAAATACCACCTATGTCAATAAGGAGTATAATCTATCATTTATATATTTATCTCACTATTCTCTTACTCATATAATCTTAAACACCTTTTTGCACTCTTACTGACTTGAGCCCCCTATTCAGTTCAATGTCATCAACTTGGTTGGCATGACTTGAGCACGTCATCAATTCGGTTGCTGTCAATACAACATTCGGTTGCTATCAATACAACGATCTCCTTTTGAATTGGGTAAGAACAAAACCAACATGAATGACGAAATTGATATATATATATATATATATATATATATATATATATATATATATATATATATATATATATATATATAATTTTAAAATTTAAACATCTCTACCTAATTATATACCCACACTTTTATCTACCTCTTTTTTTCTAAAGCACAATATTAAAATTATTAGAAGAACTTATTATCAACATTAAATAACTTGATTACTTTTTAACCACAAATTAAATATTTTTGGATTAATATCTTAAAATGAAAATAAATTTTATTATATGCAAGAAATTGCTGAAATTGCTAATGTACACATCTATTTTTTTTTATTGGAATACTAAAAATTTATGTAGGAACCTGCTACCTTTTGATTAATTCATTTAGGTAATTGCAACATTGATTATTTAATCACATTATATCTTCTACAGATAAGAAGATAATAAATTCAAACATCTACTGTAAAACTACAATCAAATCATACAGTTTCATCTTTTAAATTAAATTAACTATTTCTTCTCTTAAAATTAGAAAAGTCAAATACATTTTTATATCTATTTATAGTACATGCTTTAAAACAATGACCTGTATCACATTTGATAGCCACTAGACAAAATTTATGTTAGTACACAATAGAAAGGTGGTCCCTGAGCGAAAATGATTTTCATAGGATTTAACATATATATATGTTCATGAATTACCATTCACCTATAATTATATATTCTGGGTTTTAGTTTACTTGCATATTTTATAAGAAATATTTTTAAAAAATATTATTGTTATTATTATTAAGATTTCAAGTGTATATTGAATAAGAATGACTCTGAATATCTTTATAAGAAAGAAGATATACATAATTATTTTTTTTTTGTTTTTTTTTTCTTTTTTTTTTCCTTTGCAAAGCATTATTTTGCCTTCAATGTTCTTGTGATTATTCTGTCTCAATTTCTTATTTGAGAAGGATTGTAGAGCGTGTTTCTGTTTCATTTTGACAATAGGGTAGGAAGGGAAATTCTACTTTGCTTCTAGTACGACATGGAAATGCGATGGAACAAATTTTTGAGATACCAAACAACAATGCTAAGTTAGTAGTCCACAGCGACGGCTCAGAATTAAAGTTCTAAAAATAGTTATTCATCACAACTTTTCATGATCTTTAAGTTTCAAAGAAACACCCCTTCAATGATATCCTCCTAGAGGTCAATTATTACATGCCTAGAAGTTTCTTCCACAAGTAAAGTAAATTTCTAAGAATTGCCATGAAGAAACTCGGAATTGTGCGGAATTGTGCAAAACTTTTTACAACTTAATTAGTTATATTGTTATAGTAGAGTCGGGTCTTCCTTAAAATATGCATCTTAAAATGATTTCTGTATGGAAGCATCCTTTTAAGTTTTGAGATAACCAAAAAACATTACTATATCCCCAAGATTTTTAAATGAACAGTTTCTGGTATGCTTCCTTCACTGTCACTCTATATTAATAAATGGTAGAGCAGGTCTTATATCTTATATTTTATGGTTTCATTTATACTTTAATATTGCAATAACATATTCCTAGTGATTCATTGGTTTAGGTATAGACAGACTTACGTGGATGTCATGACCAGAAAGAAAAGGGTCTCACTCTCACCCTTTATTATTTATACTCGGTTTGGGACTTGGTGACTCTATCTATCTTCCAAGCTCTAGCAGAAACCACTACCCATTCATTTCACCATGAGAACTTCTGCGGGGAGCTTTTCTTCCTCCTTTACAAATGTTCGTTCTGCCTCATCATGGTTCGAGTTGTATGCTGCTTTCTCCACATTCATTATGCTCCTCAGAAGTGCAATCAACGATCTCATACCCCAACAAGTTCGCGCTTTCGTTCACTCAAAACTGAAAGGTTTCTTCTCAAACCGTCAAAAAAGCAACGTGGTCTCACTTCAGGTCACTGAACTTTGGGACGGCCACACCAACCAGCTCTTCCAAGCCGTTCAAGAGTATCTCCCGGAAAGGATCTCACACTCTTACAAGTCCCTCAAAGTTGGGAAAATTTCAAAGCACAAGAACATAGTAATGGCAGTGGATGGAAAACAGGAGGTGGTGGATGAATTTGAAGGCATCAAGCTTAGATGGAAGCTGGTTGAGCAAAGCTCCCAGAAAGAGTCTGATAGTCGCGACCCTCTTCGTCCTCGCAAAATAACTGGTTTCGAGAGGGAGTCGTTTAGTCTGACCTTTGATGAGAAGCATAGAGATGTGGTGATGAACAAGTATCTCCTGCACGTTCTGAACGCATACCAGGAGATGCAAGCAAAGCAGAGAACCATCAAGATCCATTCCATTGGTGGTGGAAGATGTTGGCAGAAAAGTGACTTAACTCATCCGGCATCGTTCCAGTCTCTTGCAATGGATCCAGAGCAAAAGCAGGGAATCATTGATGATTTGGATAGGTTTTTGCGGAGGAAGGAACTGTACAAGAAGGTGGGGAAGCCTTGGAAACGTGGCTACCTCTTGTATGGTCCCCCAGGAACAGGAAAATCTAGCCTTATTGCTGCTATGGCCGACTACTTGAAGTTCGATGTCTATGATCTGGAACTAACCTCTGTGTTTTCTAACTCAGACCTCATGCGAACCCTGAAGGAGACATCTAACCGCTCCATCATCGTCATCGAAGACATCGACTGCAACAGAGAGGTGCATGTTCGATCACCACCAAAAGACTTTTCAGATTCCGATTCCGATATGGACCATAAGCATGTCAAGGTTTATTCTCTAAATTAGTACCTTCCCCTTTTTATTAACTGTTTCTAAGCTCTCTTTTTTTGTTCAGAAAATAACTCTAACTATCATTTTGTAGATTAAGACAAACAGGTTTACTCTGTCGGGTCTGCTTAACTACATGGATGGGTTGTGGTCAAGCGGTGGAGAGGAGCGGATTTTAATCTTCACAACCAATCACAGAGAGAGAATTGACCCTGCGTTGCTGCGCCCTGGTCGTATGGACATGCACATTCACTTGTCCTTCCTCAAAAGCAAGGCATTTCGAACTCTGGCTTCCAATTACTTAGGCGTTGAAGGAGATCATCCACTCTTTGAGCAAATTGATAATCTGTTGGAGAAAATAGAAGTCACCCCTGCAGTGGTAGCGGAGCAGCTAATGAGACATGAGGATCCTGAAGTTTGTTTGGAAGCGCTCGTTCAATTCCTCGAACAAAAGGCCAAGGAAATACTACTTTTAGACTAGCCATGTTTTAGAGTCTTCTCAACAGTAGCATCACTCCGATAAGATGCAGAATAAAAATTAGTGCCTTTTTGTTCTGTAGTGTTTAGAAGGGTACTTATGTCTTGAATTAGCAAAAAAGATTTGAAGATTCTAAATCTATGATCTTGGTTTGGTAAAATAAGAGGTTCAAAGGTTCAGATCAAAAAATATAAGCCAACAAGACTCTAATTAAAAATCGGGACTTTTGTGATCATTCTCACACGCTGGGGGTACTGATACTGTACAATTGTGTATTTTCCTACTTTTAATTTGCTGTCTACTACTTCCTGTAACTTAGGCGCCAGACTTAGACTGGTATTTACTATGCTGATAACGAATATGAGATGTAAAATAGTGCTATTTGAAGACGTGTTTAACACTTGGATATTTTGAATTGCTATTTTGCTACGAGCTTAATGGATCAAGGAAGATCCAATGGTAGTTTTGGCTAATTTTTCGTTATTTGGAGGTGGTACCGAGTATCTGACGCACTTATAGATCATGGTGTTCATTTAGGTATAACAAAAGGCAAAGTTTCTTATTTTGTCTCCTTTGGTTTGTTTCTATGTCATGATTAATGTTTTTAAAGTATGCTGCTAAGTCTGGTGAAAATTCTGTTTTTTTATTTTAATGTATCAATCTCAAACTTTTTCAAATTTTGTTTTAGTGAGCTTTCGTTTTAGATGCTTTTTTTTAGTTTTGTTCGTCTTGTGCTTTTTTATCATGGATGTTCAATACATAAAATATATGAAATGGTTTTGTCCCCAGCAATATGGAACGATGATTTTAGTCCGCTGATCCACTTATGTTCTGTCTTTCTCAAAGATCGATGTCAAGAGGAATAGACTTTTACGGAGAAATCTGTAGGTGGAGGAGTGTCTCATCATCACCTCAGCAGGATTCAGTGCAGGGAGAGTCTTATGGTGAAATCTGCAAAACATACATTCTCATTGTTGTCCTATGCTGTATTCTACATGAAAAAGGCGTAAGCGTTTACGGAAAATTCTACAAAACACCATGCACATCTTTAATTCATTTCATCAATTAATGATGGATACATATTGCATGGACAGAAACACAAATGATAAAAGCATATTACACACTTCATTTTAAACATCTTATTTAAGTTTATGTAATATAATAAATACTTCTTAGGTACACAATATCACCAATTTCACTATGTTTTTTCTAGAGAATAAAAGCTTATTTAAAAAACACATTCCTCTAGTGACACGTGAATAAAATTTACTTTATAGATTAAAAATAACAAATAAAGATTTCCACTAACAAATGATAAAGTTCACTTAAACTCAATTAGATTAGTCTTATTTAAAATATGAATTTATTCATAATTATAGTAAACAAATTATGAATAAATTATGAATTAATTGATGTGATATGAAAAAAATGTTGAAAAAATGTAAATTTTTTTTATGTTTATTTATTTAGTTTGTACTTATGTAAAGAATGAGTTTATTCTTCCTTTTTCATGATGAGTTTTATATAAGGACACCTATTTTTATTTTGAAAGATTTGAAATGAATAGAATTTTTTGAAAAAAAATCTTGAATGTTTCTTATTTCAAGAGATTTTTTTTTTTTTTTGCTTATTATAGAGTGACGCTTCATAGTTTATCTCTTGATGACATCAGAGTTCATCAAACGGAACTGGAGAGTTTCTCTTTTGAGGTCTCTTATCTTATGAGTTAGGTCACAAAGTGACGATTCACCATCTTGTTTATCTTATAGATTTGAGTGACAAGAGGTTCTTCACAATTCCTAACATTAATTCTTATCTTGTAGGTCAGGTCATAAGTGGTGGATTACCATCTTTTATCTCATGAATTTGGGTGGCGCAAAGTGTTATTCTTATTCTTAGCATTATCTTTAATTATTTTTTTTGTTTCCGAGATTTCTACCAACTTTTGAAGATCAGGTTGATCTAAGAATTTATCCAATAATCACTTCTTGGAACTAGAGTGAAACAATCCTACCAAAATCGTTTTTTCTTGATATCTTAGATATTTTCAACTTCTATTATGCACCTCGAACTTGGAGATACCGCATCAATTAAACAGTCTAATATAACTAAAATTAAAAATTAATAATAATAACAATAAAAGTTCACATAAACCCAATTAAATTAATCTTATTTAAAATATAATTTTTTTCGTAACTATAGTAAAATAACTATAAATAACATTGCTTTCCAAGAAGTTACTACAATATTGTCAATCATATATTTGGAATTATTTATATTGAAATACCTTTTTTCTTATATTTTTCTGTAATTTATTTGTTTCACTCGTTTACTTTAAGTACTTTATCATTTTCTTTCACTTCCTTGTATAATATAATTTAATTTTCACATTGTACCTATTTGTTTACTATTTTTCTGGAAAACTCGAATAAATTGTCTTTTAAATAATATTCTGATTTGTAAATATTTTGTAATATTCAATCTCCAAAATTTAAGAACATGGGGAATATTTTACTTGTGTTTTAAATTCAAGTGACGCTTCTTTTAGAGTTACTTGTCACTTGGATATAACACATGCTAACTTGATTAACATCGAATTCTTAAGCCTAATACACACGTAAAATTTCATCCAAATCGCTGTTGACTTAGAAACCGAACTATGTTATTAAAGTGTTAAGCATTTTACATATAAATGATGTTTAATTTACCGGACAACTCACTAAATATTCACATTTAATTTATAAATTTAACACACATCCATAGCAAATAATCTACCATAAAGATAAATGTTTTAAAAGAAAGTATTTGTCATTTTCTTCAAATTCTTACGACTTCATGTTTGTTTTGACTGACCAAAATTTATAAAGAAAAACACTAAAATTTTTCATATTATGATATTTAATGTCTTATATGAATGAAACAAATATATTAGAATTTAGAAATGGAAAACTATTATGTCAAGTTCATAAAATTCAACTTCAATTGTATCTTTATATCATTTTAATTAATTTTATATGCTTGCAAATCTTTAAAAAAATTATAAAAATCTTATTCAATTTGATGTTACAATTATAGGATCATAATTCTTTACTTTAACATTAATTTAGAATTTTTATGTTTTAGTTAACAAATATATAAATTACCCAACTACTACAAATATTTGTGGACAGAACTTCGGTTTAGCAATATACTACTTCAATTATTGTGTGTGTGAAAAAAAAAATACTAAAACAAGTCAAAAGTTCAAAAACTAAAATAAAAATACCGAAAAGTTGAAGGCCTAAAAATACATTTTTCCTACTTATTTTTTTCTATTATTACTATAAAGAGAAAAACATAAATAAAAAATACATGCATAATAAGTTATAAATGTTTCAATTATAATCATAATAAATATTTCCATTTCTTTTATTGCCATAATATAATTAATTATGTTACTTTATGCTTCTAAATTATGTGTATTACTTTAACATTTTTAGTGGGATTATTGATATTTTAGTCTATTATTACCTACCTTATTACCCTTTTTTTGTAATTTATTAAAATTAAAATAAAAAAACTAAAATGTAAATTATTACAATTTTATGTCGTATTACTTTAAGAATGTAGATATGTAATATTATTATAAATTAATTTTTAATTATAATTGATCAATTCACATATAAAAGTATTGATTTTTTTTTTAATTTATCTAATTAAAATAATTAAATTAAGTCTCTATAAAAGTTATATTTAGAAATAAAGATTGAGTTATCAAACATTCCTCGTAAATCAACCAACAGATCAATACTGAGAGTGCGTGTTTGCGAAGTTTCCGCGTATGTTCAACGGGTTCGCCAATTACGCGCGAAAACTAAAAATGTAGGTAAGGCGATTCCTCAAAATTTATACTTTTTAAAATATGAAAAGAATTTGGTTAAAAAAAAAAAAAGATAACTTTATAATAAATGTAAGCTGAAGTGACTAATATAGTCATCACTTTTAAAACTTGTTTTTGGAAAAAAAGAAATTGAAATGCTTTTTCAAGCATGTTCATGACACTGACTTTCCCTGAAAAAGACACGGACATGCCGTGCGATGAAAATGACAGAGCATAGGAAGTTGAAGGAAACAAAATTACCATATACTCTCATAAATAACAATAACGGAAAAAAAATTGACAACCAAGTTTTGCAGTTTTACATTAATAATATTAATTGATATATTTAAATGAGTTAACAAATAAATTAATGAAACATTATCATTTAAAATTTAAATTAATTGTACATTAAATATTTATTAAATATTTTTGTTTCATTAAATATTAAAATATTTTTTTAATTATTCCTAGGTTTGACTTTTATTATAAATGGACATATTTTTTTCTATTTTAAATATGTTAAGATGATATTAAAATATTGCCTATTTTGGATTGTTGTTGGAGTATTTTTAAAAGATGTTTTTTCAAAAATTAAGAAAAGAAAGTGTATTCATGGACAAAAAATTTATTATTAATTTAATTTTTCTCTTTTAATGTTATTCAATTTATTTTTAATTTCTTTTAGAGCTAATTGAGTTACAAATAGTGAAAAATTAAAAATTAAAGAATAAAATACTCCCTTTTGATAAAGGTGTCAAAATATTATTTGTATAACAAAAATTAAAAAAAATGAAGAAAAACTTTAACATGAGGAGCAAGACTGAAATCAGTATAAATAGTGGGTTTGAGCCAAATTGGTTCATTCACTCATCCTTGGCCACTCCCAAATCGTCTTTCCCCTGACATTTGAGTTAAAAATCAGCATGGGATTGTACTCCCAAAACCTTTTTTCTTCTTTCACATCAGCATCATCATGGTTCGAGGTATATGCTGCCTTCTCCACACTCATGATTCTCCTCAGAACTGCAATCAATGATCTCATTCCCCATCAACTTCGATCCTTCATCGCCTCAAAGCTGGAGGCCTTCTTCTCCAAATACCAAGCAGATAGCAATGTCTCTGTGAAAATTAGCTCCTTTTGGGATATAACTTCTGGAGAGCGCAATGAAATTTTCGATGCTGCCCTGGCGTACCTCCCCACCCAGATTAGTCACACCTACAAATCGCTCAAAGTTGGCAAACTGGAAAATCAGAAACACTTTGAGCTTGCAGTGGATGGAAATGAAGATGTGGTGGACGAATTTGAAGGCGTCAAATTCACTTGGAAGCTGGATGAGGGGTCCAAGGAGGAGTCAAGTAATGTCAGGAACCATAAGTTTGCATTAACCTTCAATGAGAAACAAAGACAGAGGGTATTGGATCGGTATCTCCCACATGTGCTTAAAAAATATGAGGCCATAAAAGATCAGAGAAAGATTGTAAAACTCTATACCAGGGTAGATGGCTATTGGAACGAAAGTGAGTTATCACATCCTGCAACATTTGAGTCATTAGCCTTGACTCCTGAGTTGAAGAAAAATATAATTGATGATTTGGAACGGTTCTTGAGGAGGAGGGACCTTTACAGGAAAGTTGGGAAGCCTTGGAAGCGTGGCTACTTGTTGTATGGACCCCCCGGAACAGGAAAATCTAGCCTTATTGCAGCCATGGCAAACTACTTGAAATTCAATGTGTATGATCTGCAGCTTTCTTCTGTTTACTCTGACTCGGACCTCAAGAGATGCTTGAGCGATGCATCTAATCGTTGCATCGTTGTGATTGAAGACATAGACTGCAACAAAGAGGTGCATGCAAGATCAAAGCCAAATGGTCCTTCAGATGATCAAGATTCAGACTCCAAGGTTTGTTTTCCTGTTTTGTACGTACTACAGGTTAATTTATGTTTACAAGTAATGAGAGTTGTTTTCTTAAAATGAATCCACAGGTGGAGCCAAGTAGGTTTACTCTGTCTGGTCTGCTTAACACCATGGACGGTTTGTGGTCAAGCGGTGGTGAGGAGCGGATAATAATCTTCACTACTAACCACAGAAAGAAAATTGATCCAGCATTGCTGCGCCCTGGTCGTATGGACATGCACATTCACTTGTCCTTCCTCAAAGGCAAGGCCTTTCGTGTCATGGCTTCCAATTATTTGGACATTGAAGGAGATCATCCACTCTTTGAACAAATTGATGATCTGTTGGAGAAAGCAGAAATCACCCCTGCAGTGGTAGGAGAGCAACTGTTGAGATATGAGGATCCTGATGTTAGTTTGGAAGAATTAGTTCAATTTCTGATAGAAAAGGTGAAGGGCACTAATCGTGACTGAGAGTTTAAGAGGGTTGGTTTGAGTACTAGTGAGTAGGGAGTTGTTATGATTGTTCTCGTACATGCCCAGGAATCTCACAATGGAGTTTCTTATAATCTTATTCTGAATTCTTGTGTACGACTCTGCCCTCTCTCTCTCCTTAAAATAAAATTAATGATGTTTCATGGTGCCTACATATGTTGTTCAATGAAGTGTTGTTGATACTGAAGTTTGATGCGTTTATGTACCCTAACTACAATAGTTAAAGTAGATGTAAGTAACAAGAAAATAAGTACAATAGAGACTAATTCAACTATCAAATTATGTATGGAAAGGGAGGAAGATTCCCATCATCACCAAAGCACAAGCATGGCCTCCTCTGGTGAACGACTGGTCCAAGGAAATAGTCGTTGATGATTGTTAAGTAGATCTATTAACCAAACTAAACCCCTTAAAATTTTAGATTGAAGGTGATGTGATTTGCTTATGATATATTTCGTTATTATATATGTGGAATGGGAAGTAACTCTCCCAACAATAACAATGTTGACTTCAAGCTCAAGTATGAGTTGGTGGTATGTGTCTACGATGAGTCAAACGGATGCGTCTTGGAATGGTCCTTGACCGTGGAAGAGTTGGAGCTTGAGTAACTGATTGGGAAGTACCATGTGGGGCTGAAAATTTATTCATTTTCAGTTATGAATGGTCATGTTTATTAATTTATAATTATATAATTTAATCTTCAATCCTTTTTATTAATTCATAGTTATATTATTTTTTTTAGTTACACATTTATCTTTACTAAACTTAGAATTATTTAATTTAATTTATTTTTAATTATATATTTATTCTCTTTATTACATTTATGATTATATTATTTAATTTATTTCTATTCAGCAACTAGTCTTATGTATTGATTTATATATTTTTTATTTTATGTAGTTGCGATATCTTGATCTATATTTAATTATATATTTAAACTTCTTATTTTGTTTTATTTTTATTATTCTAAACATCATTCTTTCATAATCTGAATAAATACATATAGAATAGTAATAACAATAAAATAAAAGTAAATATATTTTTTTATTATTCAATGAATTTGATAAGAGAAAGTTACATATATATTTTATTATTATTTTTTTATTTGTTTGGATAGTATGTATAAATTATTCATGAAGATAAATGTGACACATCTTAATAGTTATCACATTATTTCATCAAATTACACTTTGATACATTGTTGGATGAAAAATTAAAATCATGAGGAAGTTTATAATTCATAATAATATGTTAGATAATATATATAATATGATAATAAATGGTTGATATTCTTGAAAATAATAATTATGATTGTACTAATATTTTTTATTAAAAGTATTTAACTATGTAATCACTTTTGAAGTAAATTTTGTTGTATACTAAATCTTAGGTTTCTATTGTCTATATTATATGTTTAGTTTATTAAAATTGATATTTAGAACTTATAAAAAATCTCACCTTTTTTTTTTATTTTTCTTTTATATATATATATATATATTGGACGAGTAAAAGAGCATACTTTAGTAATATCTGTTTAGAAAAATTTAAAAATACATTTTTGAAATGTTCGATTCATGAGAAAAAAATAGTTTTAATATATTTAAGAGATATTAAATATATAACTATTAATCTGTTTTGATGTAGAACTACTTTTATTATTATATAAAATTTATTTATTCTTATAATATATTATAAGTATCTATAAAGTTATAAAAATGTAAAATATTTATATACATTTATGTAGGACATCATGTTATCATTAATACTTTATTTGAAAATATTTTGATACCAACAAAAAAAATTACTCTAAACCTTTAATTAAGTGATATTATGGTGACAATATATGTTTGGAAATATTAAAGTACTCTTGTAGAATTCTAAGAATTCTTTTAGTATTTGAAATACATTCGAGATCAATTTAATATATAAACTATCATCCTCTTATTATAAATTTTATATTACATAATTTTTACAGTTCCAAAAATACAATTAGCAATATAATGTATTACAAAATATAACAAATTCAAAATAAAAAATAATTCAATTTCCAAATTACTCTTTATTTAATTCTAAAATGTAAAAATGTAGAGCAGTTATTTCAGGGTGTATTTAATACCTTGGAATAGCTTTGTAAAGGAAGTTCAGAAATCCATTCAGTGGCTATTCCATCATCTACTTTATTAAGCCACATAGAAGTGTCATATCCAAATTGTTTCTTTTTTTTTCTTTTCATTTATTGTAAGTGAGTTTAAGGGACTGAAATCATATTTCTTACATGATTTTTAGTCATTTTTTCAAACATAAAACAAGTATATGGGGATTTTCTAACACCTAATATTTATATTTATAGTATGATGTCTTTGTTCAAGTTCAAAATAAAAATTTCATGATTTGGATGAAAGAAACTCATTAAATGATATGACAATTAAATGATATGACATGACATGTTGATGTAATTTTAATTTAACACTAACAATCAAAGTATAATGTAGTTATTGTTAATGTCAGTTAAACATGAAGCAAGCAACACCTTTAATTTTTTCTCAAGTTTTTTCACATCAGTCATCTTATGGTAAGTTATGAAATTTGAAACATGAAGTGACTCATGGAAACAGAGAAGGCCCACCTATACAAGATATTTGAATGAACCAGTAAACAGATTTTGACAAAGTGAACCAGTAAACAGTGTGACAAAGTGTGGACAGAAAAAAATAAGAGTAAAGAAATAACACAAATTGAAACATTAATATCACCAAATCAAGGTATTTGTTGAATTTTCTATAAAGAGTGTGTGATTTTGACACAAGTATAAAATCATAAAGCATAGTTTAAGCTAGAGAGTAATTTTCCAATTCATTGTTTAGGAGGGGGAAGACTTATTATACTTACAGTTGTTTCATTGTATAGTATTAGAATTAGGGATTATGATGTAAGAGGATTTTATTCTTTCAACTGCTTTTTTTTAGTAACTCTAATGTAAGGTTTTAAGTGTTTTTATTGTCGTCCGTATAGATCAAGGTTCTATTACCTGAATGGTTATCAAAGTGTAAGTTGATAACAACATCTTAGGGTTTTATTATGTGATAATATTTAGACTAATTAGGTCAAAGTTGTGATAGTCACTCCTTTTAAATAACCTTATAAATAAATGAACAAAATTATGTGAAAGAGGTACACACGAAAATTCTATCACCATAACTGTCGAAGTATCATTAATAGGTAATTCTTCTTAAAACAAGAACTCAACATACAATGAATCTTCTTAAAACAAGAACTCAACATACAATGAAATTATAGTGATACAAACAAAAACTAAAATCATCTAAATTGAATTTACTCTTCAAGATTTCAAGAAGAACAATAACATTTAATATAATATCTTTTGTTATTAAAAATAATTTTATTTATAATATTTATATTTTTACTTTCAAGAAGGAATGGGGTGACGATGGAAAAAATATAGACAAAAACTGATTTAGACTAACAAAATTATTTATGATTTTTATGTATTTTTAATTTAGATCGGTAACTTCTTTGAGAATTTAAAGTGAGTTATCTTTTATGAAGTTATCAAAACGACATGTGTATTAATTTAAGACAAATATCACATTTTTTACCTGTATCACATAGCAGATAATGAAATGACTAATGACTAACATATCTTCTACGTTTATAATTAAATAACTTATGAAAAATGTTTTTCAAAAATCTTCTGAAAATATTTTTTAAACATACATTTTATATTCTAGAATATATTTTTTGAAATAGGTTTCAGAAAGTACTTCAAAAAATAGAAAATATTTTTTGAAAATAGTTTTTAAAAAACATAATTCAAAATATAAAATTTATATTCTGTTTCTGAAAAATATTTTTTCTGAATCTATTTCTAGAAAACATCTTCTCATAAATTTGAAATAAAATATTAAGAACATTTTTAATATTTTAGAAATTAATGGGGTGGAGGTTTAAATTCACGGGGTGCAGAAAGTTTTTGCCTTCATTTAAACAATCTAGGTTGAATTTAAATTATTTTGGTCAAATTGGTTTTCTGTGTAACCCATCCAAGTCCAATTTTTAGTTATACTAATATGGGTTAACGAGTTATGTTTAAAATTAAATAGGAATAAAATTTATATATTTTTACTTATATTTTAATTGTCATTATTTAATTAAAATTAGAACTTTATCTTTATAATTTGTGAAATAAGAATTTGTATTAATTGATTTGGCTAGTTAGTTCTCCTTATTATAGAAATCCATTCATATGATCAATTCACATATAAAAGTATTGATTTTTTAATTTATCTAATTAAAATAATTAAATTAAATCTATATAAAAGTTATATTTAGAAATAAAGAATGAGTTATCAAACATTCCTCGTAAATCAACCAACAAATGCGTGTTTGCGAAGTTTCCGCGTATCTTAAACGGGTTTGCCAATTACGCGTGAAAACTAAAAATGTAGATAAGAAGATTACTCAAAATTTATACTTTTTAAAATATGAAAAGATTTTGGTTAAAAAAAAAAAAGATAACTTTATAATAAATGTTAGCTGAAGTGACTAATATAGTCATCACTTTTTAAACTTGTTTTAGGAAAAAAGAAAGTGAAATGCTTTTCGAAGCATGTTAATGACACTGACTTTCCCTAAAAAGACACGGACATGCTGTGCGATGAAAATGACAGAGCATAGGAAGTTGAAGGAAACAAAATTACCATATACTCTCATAAATAACAATAACGGAAAAAAAAATTGACAACCAAGTTTGGCAGTTTTACTTTAATAATATTAATTGATATATTTAAATGAGTTAACAAATAAATTAATGAAATATTATCATTTAAAATTTAAATTAATTGTACATTAAATATTTATTAAATATTTTTGTTTTATTAAATATTACAAATATTTTTTTAATTATTCCTGGGTTTGACTTTTACTATAAATGGACATTTTTTTTTCTATTTTAAATATGTTAAGATGATATTAACATATTGTCTATTTTGGATTGTTGTTAGATTATTTTTAAAAGATGTGTTTTGAAAATTAAGAAGAGAGAGTGTATTCGTGGATACAAATTTTTATTATTAATTTAATTTTTCTCTTTTAATGTTATTCATTTTATTTTTAATTTCTTTTAGAGCTAATTGAGTTACAAATAATGAAAAATTAATAATTAAAGAATAAAATACTCCCTTTCGATAAAGGTGTCAAAATATTATTTGTATAACAAAAATAAAAAAAAAAATGAAGAAAAACTTTTACTTGTGGAGCAAGACTGAAATCAGTATTAATAGTGGGTTGAGACAAATTGGTTCGTTCAGTCATCCTTGGCCACTCCCAAATCGTCTTTCCCCTGACATTTGAGTCCGTATCAGAGTAAAACAGCATGGGATTGTACTTCCAAAACCTTTTTTCTTCTTTCACATCAACATCATCATGGTTCGAGGTATATGCTGCCTTCTCCACATTCATGATTCTCCTCAGAACTGCAATCAATGATCTCATTCCCCATCAACTTCGATCCTTCATCGCCTCAAAGCTAGAGGCCTTCTTCTCCAAATACCAAGCAAATAGCAATGTCTCCATGAAATTTTGCCGATGGGATATAAGTTATGAAGAGAGCAATGAACTTTTCCATGCTGCCCTGGCGTACCTCCCCACCCAGATTAGTCACACCTACAAATCGCTCCAAGTGGGCAAACTGGAAAATCAGAAACACTTTGAGCTTGCAGTGGATGGAAGTGAAGATGTGGTGGACGAATTTGAAGGCGTCAAATTCACTTGGAAGCTGGATGAGGGGTCCAAGGAGGAGCCAAATGACCTCTGGAAGTATAAATTTGTATTAACCTTCAATGAGAAACAAAAACAGAGGGTATTGGATCGGTATCTCCCACATGTGCTTAAAACATACGAGGCCATAAAAGATCAGAGAAAGATTGTAATACTCTATACCAGGTTAGCTTGGTTTTGGAACGAAAGTGAGTTATCACATCCTGCAACATTTGAGTCACTAGCCTTGACTCCTGAGTTGAAGAAAGATATAATTGATGATTTGGAACGGTTCTTGAGGAGGAGGGACCTTTACAGGAAAGTTGGGAAGCCTTGGAAGCGTGGCTATTTGTTGTATGGACCCCCCGGAACAGGAAAATCTAGCCTTATTGCAGCCATGGCAAACTACTTGAAATTCAATGTGTATGATCTGCAGCTTTCTTCTGTTTCCTCTGACTTGGACCTCAAGAGATGCATGAGCGATGCATCTAACCGTTGCATCATTGTGATTGAAGACATAGACTGCAACAAAGAGGTGCATGCAAGATCAAAGCCAAATGGTCCTTCAGATTATCAAGATTCAGACTCTGACAAGGTTTGTTTTCCTGTTTTGTACGTACTACTCATTAATTAACGTTTACAAGTAATGAGAGTTGTTTTCTTAAAATAAATCCACAGGTGGAGTCAGGTAGGTTTACTCTGTCGGGTCTGCTTAGCTACATGGACGGTTTGTGGTCAAGTGGTGGTGAGGAGCGGATAATAATCTTCACTACTAACCACAGAGAAAATTGATCCAGCATTGCTGCGCCCTGGTCGTATGGACATGCACATTCACTTGTCCTTCCTCAAAGGCAAGGCCTTTCGTGTCATGGCTTCCAATTATTTGGGCATTGAAGGAGATCATCCACTCTTTGAACAAATTGATGATCTGTTGGAGAAAGCAGAAATCACCCCTGCAGTGGTAGGAGAGCAACTGTTGAGATATGATGATCCTGATGTTAGTTTGGAAGAACTAGTTCAATTTCTGAAAGAAAATGTGAAGGACACTAATTGAGACTGAGAGTTTAAGAGGGTTGGTTTGAGTACTAGTGAGTAGGGAGTTGTTATGATTGTTCTCGTACATGCCCAGGAATCTCACAATGGAGTTTCTTATAATCTTATTCTGAATTATTGTGTACGACTCTGCCCTCTCTCTCTCCTTAAAATAAAATTAATGATGTTTGATGGTGCCTAAATATGTTGTTGAATGAAGTGTTGTTGATACTGAAGTTTGATGTGTTTATGTACTCTAACGACAATAGTTAAAAGTAGGTGTAAGTAACAAGAAAATAAGTACAATAGAGACTAATTCAACTATCAAATTATGTATGGAAATGGAGGAAGATTCCCATCATCACCAAAGGACAGGCTGATAGCCGTTGATGATGTTGACTTTAAGCTCAAGTATGAGATAGTGGTATGTGTCTACGATGAGTCAAACGGATGCGTCTTGGATTGGTCCTTGACCGTTGAGGCTGTGAAAGGGTTGGAGCTTGAGGAACTGGTTGGAAAGTACCATGTGGGGCTTCATCTTATGGCCCAGAAGATGGTGGAAGAGATTCAAAGTTTCATCACTGGAATTATTCACTGCAGCGTTTTTTTACCGGCGAGGCTATTTCTAAAATACCGTTAACACATTTGTTAACACTTTTGTATATCTGAATTTATTTTAGTTACACATTAACAATAGATCACACGTGTCAAATAAAATAGAAGAGGAATAGGTGGAGAATATTAATCTTATTAAAATCCTACAGTATTCTCACTATATTAATTAACTCATTAATTGAAATATTAGATACACAGTTTCATCTAATAAATTAAGATCGTGTCCTCTTTTTACGATTTTATTTAATTTTATATTAAATCGTGAAATAAGACCACGATTTCTTTACAATAATATCGTGTCTTTTATGCACAATTTACCCATATCTGGAAATAAATAAAAAAATGCACAATTTCAGGAATTTCATACAAAAATTACACTAGTTTGGGAAATTTGCCTCAGCATTACCTTGCCGAGCAATAAAAATCAAATGAAGGATAATGGTCTAATCAAGAAAAATCAAACAAGGATTAAATTTAGTACAATTTATTATGCTCAAAATAAATATTTTTATTTTATTTTATTAACATTTTATTTATTATTAACTATATATTATTTTAATTTTTCTATACTTGTATTGTTTACTTCATTTATAGTTAGATACTGATCTTCTTTATTAACTTATAATTATTTAATTAATTTATTTATTTTCAGTTATGAATGGTCATGTTTATTAATTTATAATTATATAATTTAATCTTCAATTCTTTTTATTAATTTATAATTGTATTATTTATTTTATTTTTAGTTACACATTTATCTTTACTAAACTTAGAATTATTTCATTTAATTTATTTTCAATTATACATTTATTCTCTTTATTACATTTATGATTATATTATTTAATTTATCTCTACTCAGGAACTAGTCCTATGTATTGATTTATATTGTTATTTTATGTAGTTGGGATATCTTGATCTATATTTAATTATATATTTAAAGTTCTTATTTTGTTTTATTTTTATTATTCTAAACATCATCCTTTCATAATTTGAATAAATACATATAAAATAGTAATAACAATAAAATAAAAGTAAATATATTTTTTTATTATTCAATAAATTTCAAAAAAATAAAGTTACATATATGTTTTATTATTTTCTTTTATTTTTTTTAAATTTGTTTAGATAGTTTGTATAGATTATTTATGAAGACAAATGTGATACATCTTAGTAGTTATCACATTATTTGATAAGTCACGCTTTGGTATCTTAGTAGTTATCACATTATTTGATAAATCATATTTTGAAATATTGTGGAATGAAAAATTGAAACTATAATAAAGTTTAAGGAAATATTTATCAAGTAGTTGAATATCTGAATAATTCATAATAATAGATTAAATAATATATATATATATATTAATTATATAGGATAATAAATAGTTGATATTATTGAGAATAATCATTATGATTATATTAATATTTTTATTAAAAATACTTAAGTATCTAATCACCTTTAAAGTAAATTTAGTTGTATATTAGATCGTAGGCCCTATTATCTATATTGTATGTTTATTTTATTAAAATTGATATTTAGGACTTACAAAAATCTTAATTTTTTATTTTATTTTTTGTTTCATGTATATTTGTTGTATAAGTAAAGGAGCGTATTTTTAATAATATCTGTTTAGGAAAATTTAAAAATATTTTCTTTTTGAAATGTTTGATTAAAAAAATTGGTTTTAATATATTTAAGAGATATTAAATATATAACTACTACTCTGTTTTGATGTAGAACTACTTTCATTATTGTATAAAATTTAGTTATTCTTATAATATATTATAAATATCTATAAGGTTATAAAAATGTAAAATATTTATATACATTTAGATTATGTTATCATTAATACTTTATTTGAAAATATTTTGATACCAACAAAAAAAAAATTACTCTAAACTTTTAATTAAGTGATATTATCGTGACAATATATGTTTGGAAACATTAAAGCTCTCTTGTAGAATTTTAAGAATTATTTTTAGTATTTGAAATACATTCGAGATCAATTTAATATATAAACTATCATTCTCTTATTCTAAATTTTATATTACATAATTTTACAGTTCCAAAGATACAATTAACAATATAATGTATTACAAAATATAAATAAATTCAAAATAAAAATTAATTCAATTTCCAAAGTACTTTTCATTTAATTCTAAAATGTAAAAATGTAGAGTAGTTATTTCAAGGTGTATTTAATACCTTTGAATAGCTTTGTGAAGGAAGTTCAGAAGTCCATTCAGTGGCTATTCACTCATCTACTTTATTAAGCCACTAGAAGTGTCATGTCCAATATGTTTCTTCTTTCTTTTTTTATTCTCTCTCTTTTCATGTACGTATAAGTGAGTTGAAGGGAGTGAGATCATAATTCTTACATGATTTTTATTCATTTTTCAATCATAAAACAAGTATATGGAGATTTTTCTAACACCTAATATTTATTAAGAATAGTATCATGTCTTTGTTCAGGTTCAAAATTCCATGATTTGGATGAAAGAAACTTGAAAAATTCATCATTAAATGATATGACATGATATGTGTTTGTTGATGTAATTTTAGTTTAAAACTAACAGGTTCAAAATTCCGTGATTTGGATGAAAGAAACTGGAAAACTTCATCATTAAATGATATGACATGATGTGTTTGTTGATGTAATTTTAGTTTAAAACTAACAATCAATGTATATTGTAGTTATTGCTAATGCTGCAGTTAAACATGAAGCAAGCAACACCTTTAATTTTTCTTTTTTCTCATCAGTCATCCAATAGCAAGTTCTGAAATTTAAAGTTGGAACATGAAGTGACTCATGGGTACAGATATGACCCAGTATGCAAGATATTTGAGTGAATCAGTAAACAAATTGTTGTGACAAAGTGAACCACTAAACACAGTGTGACAAAGTGCGGACAGACAAAAGAAAAAAAAGAGTAAAAGAATTACTCAAATTGAAACATCAATCACCAAATCAGGGTATTTGTTGAATTTTCTATAAAGAGTGAGTGATTTTGACATAAGTATAAAATCATAAAGCAGAGTTTAAGTTAGAGAACAATTTTCCAATTCATTGTTTAGGAGGGGAAAGACTTATTATACTTAGGATTATTTCATTGTATAGGATTTGAATTTGAGATTATGAAGGAAGAGGATCTTATTGCGGGTTTCAAGTGTTTTTTTAGTAACATTTAATATGCTGTTATTTTATATTTTACTTTTTTGTTATTAAAAAATGATAGGTCCAAAATTATAGGTCCAAAATAAAATCTGGGTAAAAAAGTAATTTGCTTATTGTCTGAAATTATAAATGCATTCTCAATAAAGACCCAATTGGAAGGTTTAATTTTATTATTTATAAATTACAGCCAATTGGAAGGTTTAATTTTATTATTTATAAATTACAGCTTAGATAAACTGACCCCAATATTGAAAGGCATAAAAATAAAATACTAGGATACATAAAAAGAATTTTCTATTCAAGAATAATAAAAATCTCAGTAACTAAAAAAAATATTTATATTTATTTTTAATATAATATTTATGTTTTTACGTTCAAGAATGAATGCAGTGATGTTGGAAAGAGTATAAACAAAAACGATTTAGACTAATAAAATTATTTATGATTTTTATTTTTCTCAATTTATATAAGTGACGTCTTTGAGGATTTAAAGCGAGTTACTTTTTATGAAGTTATCAAAACCACATGTCTATTAATTTAAGACAAATTCCATCACAGATAATGAAATGACTAATGACTAAAATATCTTCTACATTTATAATTAAATAACTTATGAAAAATGTTTTTGAAAAATCTTCTGAAACATATTTTTTAAACATAAATTTTATATTCTAGAATATATTTTTTGAAACATGTTTTAGAAAGTATTCTCTAAAATATAAAATATTTTCTGAAAATAGTTTTTAGAAAACATATTTTAAAATATAAAATTTACATTTTGAAAAATATTTTTTAGAATTTCTTTCTGGAAAATATTTTCAGAATCTATTTCTAGAAAGCATGTTTTCATAAATTTGAAATAAAATATCAAGAATATTTTTAATATTTTAGAAATTAATGGGGTGGAGGTTTAAATTCACAGGGTGCAGAAAGTTCTTGCCTTCATTTAAACAATCTAGGTTGAATTTAAATGATTCTGGTTAAATTGGTTTTCATGTAACCTTCCAAGTCCAATTTTTAGTTGTACTAACACGGGTTAACGAGTTATGTTTAAAATTAAATAGGAATAAAACTTATATGTTTTTACTTAGATTTAATTGTTACTATTTAATTAAAATTAGAACTTTATCTTTATAATTTGTGAAATAAGAATTTGTATTAAGGTCAATATACATATTATTAAAGCAAAACTTTTTTGTGAATTAAAAATAATTACACAAGAATTCAAGCAATTGCATTCGAAATTTGTTCATTAAAAAAATGGTCCAAAACAACATCATTAAATGCCTCTTTTCCCCATATACAATTGAATAAACAACCTTACATAACAAAAATAAGTTAAAATAACAATTATGGAAGTATCAGAAGCATTTCACAGTAAAATACATCATGTTAGTTTTTTTGGGGTGGTAAATAACTGAAGCGAATCTTTGAAAAAACTGATACGATGTATTAAGTTATTACATTTGGTACAGTATTATCATACATTAATTTTCTAGTATAAAATACACTGTAAAGGTGATTTATAATTAATTACTTTGATAATTTAAATATTTTGACTATTATATAACCAATATATTGTAATTACCAGGCCACAAGTTTATTTCGTTCAGTTGTGATTTGTTTTTCTTCAAAGCAATTTGTATTTGGTTCAATTACATAACTAATTTGATAATCACCTCAGACTAGTTAAGGTCATTTCTCAATAATTTATCGGTAAAATAGTTATAAGAGAGAAATACAGAAAAGTAAAATAAAATAAATTTCTTTCAATCTCTTTAAAGAAAACTTATATATTGAATACTAATTATCAACAATATTCATTTTATGTAATATAAGTAGAATTCACGTTATTATATAAAAGTAAACATATTTAGTTTCCAATACTTTTTTCTATCATAAATTTAATTGTAAATGTTTATACTATTACAGAATAAATATGATTTTTTTAATTATAAATATTTGTACTTTTTCAAATGCCGAATGTTTAGAAATTTTTTATTTCTATTTATTTTTCATTTGTAAAATTAAAAACCATATTAATTATTTTTTTATCAAAATTATATTCTTAAGAAGTTTATTACGCAAGTGAAGATACAAATAGATAAAATAGAAAATTGTATAATTATTTTATTATAGTGAAAAAAATTATTATATTTAAAATTTTACTAAAATAAATTTATTGGAGTGTTGGCAGTGCAAAAAAAGGGGGGTAAAACACGTGGCGGTATAGATTGTGTGATATAAGTGAGGTATGATTGATACGAAAATAATGATGATGATGATGATATATAGGAACAAGAACCTAGTATTTCGCCTAGTCCTATTCCCGAACCCCTGCTTCTGTCTGGTTTTGTTATATCTGTCTCATTTCGTCTCGTATTTGCTAATTCTGAGAGAGAGATTCACGCTCTTGCTCACACTTGGTCAGCAATGTCATTCTTTTTTCCAAAACACTCTATTTTCAGCATTAGGGATTTTGATAATCCTCCTCTTCTCTATAACCTCTCTTTCTTCATCCCTGCTTTCTTCTCTTCCAAGAGGTAATTCCCTCCCTTCATCTCTTTCTTTTTCTTCTTTTTTTCCTTCCCACTGTCTCGGCATTAATATTCCTTCTTTCCTTTCATAACTAACGCAATCTCATCGGTACCGTCTCCAATCGTTTCATTTTTGTTGGTTTGTTTTTCGTTTTTTGCCTTATCCTTAAAAGATGTGGTGTGTGTCTAATGAATTGTTGGTTGGTGGGGTTGCAGGCAGGGCATTTGGGATTGTGTTTGTTTCCTTTGATGCCCTGAGTGATATGAGCGACTGATTCATCTTCCATCCACTTCAACTCCTGCAAGCCCAGAGGAAGCAATCAATTCAAACGACACCATGTCAGGTACTGCTATGTCTCCCAAAACAGGTTAACTTATCTGTTGTAGGCTACCCTTTTCATTTCCACGTCCCTTCACTTTCTTAAATACTAGTTTAATTTTTTTTTTTTGCTTTTCAATGTAATTAACTATTATTATTGTTGTTGTTATGCTATCTGTGGTATTATCATGGATGCGGTTCTTGAATGCTGCCATGTGTTGTTATAGGTTCTTTCAAGAAAAAAGCAGCCAATGCCTCAAACATGCTGAGGAATTCTTTGACGAGAAAGGGTAGGCGAAGCAGCAAGGTCATGTCCGTTGAAATTGAGGATGTCCACGATGCTGAGGAGTTGAAAATAGTTGATGAGTTCCGTCAAGCTCTTATTTTAGACGAACTACTCCCTGCAAAGCACGATGATTATCATATGATGCTTAGGTCTCTTTTCGTTTCCTTTTGGATTCAGATTCTCTGCATTCGCATTTAAAGGCATTCTCATATTCAACGATGGACAAAGATCAGAAGACTCATATTTTATCTTGGTTAATCAACTTAAAACACATTCAAAATCTCTGTTTGATCTTCATCTAATGGTTATAACATGAGTGCAAACATGACTACACTGAATCCGGTTCCATTTGTCATATGGCTTGCATCCTTCACGGTTATTTGTTCCGTGTCCTGGAATGGATAGTACTTGCATCTCATCTCATCTCATTGATTAAAATAAGAAGTTGAAATATACTAGTTTTGTATTTTGTTGTATAGATTCCTGAAGGCCAGAAAGTTCGATGTTGAGAAAACAAAGGAAATGTGGTCTGAAATGCTCAAATGGAGGAAGGAGTTTGGTGCTGACACTATTCAGGAGGTAGTTGAAATGACAATGTTTTGTGAGACTTGAGGGGATTTATTTATTTCATTTTTGAATGCTATTGCCTTCCACGTTGGCAGTTTCATTTGATTGGTTTCTTTCCTCTTCTGGACCTTTTTGTCTCCTTTATACCAGGACTTTGAATTCAAAGAAATTGATGAAGTCTTGCAATATTATCCCCAAGGACACCATGGAGTGGACAAAGAGGGAAGGCCTGTATATATAGAGAGATTAGGCCAAGTCGATGCAGGGAAAATGATGCAAGTCACAACCATGGATCGCTATATCAAATACCATGTTAGGGAGTTTGAGAGGACATTCGATGTAAAGTTTGCAGCTTGTTCGATTGCTGCAAAGAAGCACATCGATCAAAGTACAACTATCCTGGATGTGCAGGGAGTGGTAAGATAAAATAGTTAATTATATGTGCCAAGAACCAAGTATTTATTCAAAACATTGACATTTAAACATAGCGTGGCTTAAATGACAATGTAAAAGCCGAGAGATCTATAGTATTTTAGTGGATTGAAAATGAATCCTGATATCAAAAAAATTGACCTTTAAACATAGGGTAGCTTAAATGACTATGTAAAAGCCGAGAGATATATAGTATTTTAGTGGATTGAAAATGAATCCTGATATTAATAATAAAAAAAAACATTGGAAAATATGAGAAGTTGCTAAAACTTTAATATTGATCAACGCCACAGGGGCTTAAGAGCTTCAACAAACATGCCAGGGAACTCGTTACTCGTCTTCAGAAGATTGACGGTGATAACTATCCTGAGGTATTTCTTAGTTTTTCTACTTTGTTTAGAATTTTATTGTGAATAAATATCATGGATTACTGAGTAATATTATGTACATGGTTGCTTCATTGCAGACCTTGAACCGCATGTTCATCATCAATGCAGGTTCTGGCTTCAGAATACTGTGGAACACCGTGAAATCATTCCTTGACCCTAAGACCACGGCAAAAATCAATGTGAGCACATAAACATTACTCTAAATGTGCTTGTTTGGTCAGAAAAATATAATAATATCACCCGGACATAAATTTTCAGGTTCTTGGCAACAAGTACGACACCAAATTGCTAGAAATAATTGATGCAAGGTGAGTTCATGAATAGGTGGAATATCGCAGCATCTGGTTTACTTTGTTTTGCACGTACTATTGATCTCTTTGATTGCATCCACTGCTGTCATTCTCCACCTCGAAGTCTTTCTATAGAACTAACAAAAGGGTATTGAAAAGCTTCTCGGTTTTGCTTTGCCAGTGAGTTGCCTGAATTTTTGGGAGGTACTTGTACTTGTGCTGATCAAGGAGGCTGTATGCGCTCTGATAAGGGTCCGTGGAAGGATCCAGAAATATTGAAGGTAAGCCTATATACTCCATTTTATTTGATCTCTTTCTTCCCCTTGCTTCTACTAATAACCTCAGCTGATAGTTTTTTTATCTATCATTCACAAACTTATTGTCTTATGAAATTGCAGATGGTTCAGAGTGGTGCTCACAAATGCTCAAGAAAAGGTGACTCACACGGCGACGACGAGAAATCAATTTCTGAGGTGAGATAGCACATTCTAAGCTCTTCGGTTATCTTGTGACATATTTCGTTTTCATTTAGTTGAGCCTCTTCAAATGCTATAGCTTTTTTGTACATCTTTTTTTTATTTTCTAGAGACTTTTAATTCATGAAATTTTGAACTCATAAGTGAGCATATATGCCTAGGAACCCGAGACTCCCAAGTCTGAGGCAGCTCCGGCAACTCCCACCCCTCAGCTTACTCCCGTTGCTGAAGAGGTATGTTAAATATCCGTTCTTAATATAGTATAAAATACACAGAATAAAAAAGTATTATTGTGACATTTTCACTTACGAGCCTCATAGGTCCCTGCTACTAAAGAAGCCTCCAAGCCTGTAGAGTCAGCCCCAACGGTTGACACAACTTCTTCGAACAAAGTTGACGAGAAACCTTCCAAGCCTAAGGACGTAGCCCCTACGGTTGATTCAGCTGCTGCTGCTGCAGCAGCAGCAGCTGCAGCATCAAAAGGTTGAATACAATTTTATTTCTTCTACTCATTCTGTGCTAAATCTATTTCTTTAGCAACAAGCATATGCTAAGCAGGAATCACCACGTGGTGGATTTATTAGTTAATTCGTCGGACATAGATTCTTTTGTTTTGCTTATTATTTAAAAATTCGTGATTCCTAAAACATCTAAAGTCCGTGGTATCCAGTGTGTATCAAAGCCTCTTCTGCTGAATCGCTTCTGACCAATTTGCCTGCAACGGGCTTGTCTCCTGCAGAGTTTGCGATTGTGATGAAACGCATGGCTGAGTTGGAGGAGAAAATGGTGACCATAAATAAGCAGCCTGCAGCCATGCCACCCGACAAGGAGCAAATGCTGAATGCAACTATCACTCGGGCCGATGACTTGGAGAAGCAACTTTTGGCCACCAAGAAGGTACAACATTATTCATTATAGTGTACTTAAAAGCACAGCAGAGTCAGTTATTAGGCGCATTTGGGTAATCGAAATAACTAAGCACTTTTTATCATATGAACACTTGTTATAAGTTTGATCATATAGTTTACAAGCCACCTCCACTGTCCCAACTAACTTGTTTCTAAATAACACCATTGTGTAAGCCAAAGTGCTAACTGAGGTTCTATTTTGTTTTTCTTCGGGTGTATATTGCTAATGGTTCTGCATTGTCAGACTCTGGAGGATTCACTTGCAAAGCAAGAAGAGCTTTCGGCTTACATTGAGAAAAAGAAAAAGAAGAAGAAGAGATTTGTATGTACCCCATCATCTTAACTTTTGCTACTTGCTGCATAATCATTTGGTTACTAAAGGATTTTGCATTTTTGTTGCAGTACTTCTTTTAAATAAGCAGAACCGTGGATGCCCGAAGTGGAGGTCCAGAGTTGAACGGGGAATTAACTTTTAGTTTGTGCCTTTGAGGAAGATTTTCCAAATGCCCTCTTACCTAAATGTTCCTACATGCGAACTAGTAAATATTCTAAACGACAGAAGAAAAGCATATGCTGAATACATGAATTATGGTAATCAGATTTGTGTCTATTAGGATAGGACTTACTCTCTATGTATAGTATTATAAGAATATAATATAGGGCGGCTAAGGCAGCCCTATTAGTCCGTACAGAATGAATCAAAATCTTAGTACAAAATTAGAGAGTATGTTTGACATATATCTGTGAAAAACTAACTCACAAAAGAGCTCCCTTTTTCTGTCACACTAACGAAAGAGCACTAACAAAAGGGCTTCCTATGTCTTCGCTTTTAGCCCATCAAAGGATAATTCCGAACGTTGGACTGAACTGGACATCAAACCAAAACTTTCTGCCACCCATCTAATTCCTTTCTCTTTCTTTACTTCAACTCTAAACTCAACCAATTATGTTCACCAAAATTGCCTGAATATGAATAATCAACAAAAACAAAACAAGAATGTTGAGTTTACAAGCTAGCCACACCAAGTGCAGCTTTACCTGGATTATGTTCGGCACCTTGGTTGACGTACCTACCTTTTTAATATCCGAAAAATAATTCATAAAACTGGAGCATTTATTGAATATGAATTGATCCAGTTATTAAATAATATATTATTATTATTCAAGACATTTATTAATTTATTCAAATTTATTAAATAATAATAATATTATTACTCTATACTTTTTTACTGACATTTGTAACATTATATCATATCCAAAATACAAGAAATTAGAAAAAATAATAAACCATGGTAATGTTATATCATATTTAAAGTGAACTTTTTTATTTATAAGTAACTGTATTTTATAAAAGATACAGAATTTATAAGAAAATATTTACGTTATATAGACTTATTCCAATAAAAAAAAATATTCACAACAATTACTTTGTTAAAAGAGTATTCATGTAAAATTTTGTTGGAATAATCGGATCCATTAATTTTTATTTTTGAACCTTGTTTATTAAATTAAAATAAATAAATTCAAATTTTTTAAGTTTGATTATTTACATAAATTAAGTCCAAACTTTAAAAAGTTGACTTTAAATACTGACAATCTCATACACACGCACATTTTTTTGAAATATTTGCGTGGTTGTTTTAAAGTTCAGATTTTGTTAATTAATATTGAGCTGTAATAAAGTATTTAGAGGGTGTTTGCGTTAAAAAAATAATAAAGTAATCTAATAAAAACAAGTAGTTAATTGAGCTGAAATAAACTAAATTAAAGTATTTATAAGTTTAGTTTTTAAAAAATAAACTACATAAAAAATAGTATGGTATATTACTTAAACTATTATGAAAGTTGAAAAGAAAATACTTCCATTACCTGTTCTTGAAATTACCATCGTTTACATAAAATTTCAAATATATATTTTTATCAATAAAATTATATGTAAGTTGTTAAAATTTGTTTGTTAAAGATTGTTTAAATATCAAGAATGGATCTCAATAGATCAATTTGCACTGTCAAAAGAATGACAACATATTTTCTGTGCCTATGACCGGAAGTTTACCTTTTGTTAATTGTTTGTTTTCTTTCACACTAAAACTTTGATATTTGTAATAATTATCACATGCAATTTGTCTATAAAAGATTGATGGATACATTGTTAATAAATAAATTTGTGTACGAATTTTTTTTTATCTATTTTTCCAGATAGAAATGTAGTTAAGATAATTAAATTACTTTAATTTATAAAAAGAAGTTCAGTCCAAAAATGTATAATATAGTTAGCTAAACGAAAAAGTAGTTCAAGTTAAATTCAACTTGGTACAATTTTTTGATTTTAATTTATTTTGGATAAAATATTTTCTAGTTTAGTCCAGCAGTTATACAATATTAAAGCAAATTAATCCAAATCAATTCAATCCTCTGCAATCAATGAAAATTATTTATTGTCAACATTTATTTTTACTTACTTTTTTTTTCCAACATCTATTTTGTTGATAAAAGATATATATAATTGAACTATTAATTTCATAATTAGTTTCAATATTTAGCAAAAAAAAAAGTAATTATAATAATTTTGTTAGAAAAAATTATATATCTATTGAAGTATCAACTTCTAGTTTAGTTTGAGCTCAAAAAATATAGTTTAGTAACTATGGTATTCAATCTCTATAATAGTTCAATTTAGTTTTTTAATATAAAAATAATTTATTGAAATTTTTAAACAGTTTAGTTCAAGTCATTGTTAAAGTTAATTAGTTTAGTAAAACCTTTTTTATAGTTCAATTCAGTTTGGTTTATTCTTTCAAACTAAACTATAAACAATCCTAGTTCTCTCTATATCAACAATGTATCAAATCTAAACTATCGCAATGTGTTCCAGCCATAGCTTATCACATTCCAACTAAATTCAGAGTAACAATTTCAACAGATTTAGACAATAGGACAACAATAGGAAAATTTTGACCCCAGTACCATGTACTGAGAGATTAGCATTAATAAATAAATACCTATAGAAAAACAACACTTTCTATCATATATTGCAAGTTATTACATCAACTAATTTATGCTTTATTTCTTTTTCTTCTTTATCTGAAGTCACAAATTCTAATAATTCTCCGACAACCGATTTCTAAATAGTCAATGGGTATTGAAGTGGAGTAGTCTTTTAGTAGTACAATTAAGGTATGATAAGTTTAATCATTTAAAAATTAATAGTGATAAAAAAAGCATATCATATCAAGGTTTATTTAATGTTATTTTAATTTTATTTACTCATCGTGCGAAAATTACTTTTTCGTTTGATAAAATAATGTTGTCCTTATAGACTTTGGAAGACTTAAAAGTAAAGCAAGCACACCATGCAAGCATTATTAAGAGAGCAAGAGAATCAGCAAGTAACTTTACTTTATCGGTATTAGTTTCAATAATATTGTATTAATGTAATAATCCTTACAGTGATCTTTACAGCTCTAAGCTCATTGACACATGTCTAACTTAATATTATCTTAAAAATTAAAAAAATTGCTAAAACTTAAAGAAAGAGGAGAAAAGAAGTGATCCTATTCTACTACTCTATAATGCCCTAATTTTTTAGTATGGTAAAGTCGTAGATTTCCCTGGAATCAAAGCTAAGCACATATACCATATGCTATATACCCAATAGCCTTATACACTACCCACAATAAACGAAATAATGCCAAGAATATGATGCTAAATGAAGAGAAGACAAGTTTTGTTTAAGAGTTTAGACTAATACAAAGCTATAGAGGATTAGGTATCCTACTATACCTGTTCCTTCATTACATTGCATCATAGATCATGTCACATTATTTTAGCCCTTATCAAGATTACTAATTTATAACCTTACATATATAAACAACTGCACAAGTCTAAATTAAGGTTGTTACAGGTGTCCAGAGAAGAAGCTATTCACATTTAATGATTTTACTCATGAGAGGCCGAACATATATAGCAGACACTAGAGTTTGAGGTTCTTTTCACCGACACAACAAAAGAAGAACAAAGAATAGAAACGTGGATATGATTGATATAATAATCTAATAATCTATCATTCTGTCATGGTTTATGAAAGTCACTCTTACCTTTTTCTTTTTTTTTTTTTCATTTTAACATACACCCCTGTCCAGTGGAAACAACGGATAAGAAAATATCAACAAAAGATACGCCCTCATGAAAAGCAAGAAAATATTTTAGTTCCTGTGTGGTTAAACACTTTGAATATCTCTATACTTTTATATTGTTGAATTTGTTTCTTAAACTACAAAGAGCATGTGAATTTAGTGTATATGATTGAATTGTTGTTCTAGAGACACCAAATTCACTCTTACTCTTTCTCATCCTTCTCATGATGAGTCTCACATTGCAGACAGTATAAGACTCCACTTTTGGTAAACAATTTAAAGAGCTACTATGAAGTCAACATGAGCAGGTGAAGCTAACTTGGTAGACTCCATCTAATAAGACCCAGACAAGAAGAAAGAACTGCGAGGCCTTTCTGACATAGTCATAGTTTACTTGAACAACTCAAGACTCGATTATAATAGTGCTTGGCTTGGTGGATCGAAATACTAGTCTTCTGTCCTAAGCAAGCACTAATGAATTCCGTGTCTTTTGAATACAAAATATGGGATAAAATCCTTGTAAGTAAACTTGTGAGATTGCAAGGAGCATTAATTAAATTTAATTTCTTGATAGCATATACAGGCTAATTGGAAAAGCGTTCTTCATTTATCTGATGAAGCATTACAAGTTGATATACATAAGACTGCGATGATAACAAATTACAAATTCAATTTTCATTAGACGTTTTGAATAGAAGAGATAATCTTGGAGTCCCAATAGAATAAACAAACAATTAAAGATAACCGACGCACACATGATGCTTCATTGTGGTATAAGTTTTAGTTTTTACACAGACAAGTTTTTTCATGTTTTAATTCCTACATATTTCTCCATTTTGTATTGATTCTACACAATAGAAAACTAACAGCAAAGACTAGAACGTAAAAATAGGGACTAAAACAGAGAGTTTGTAACATTGAAACTGAAACAAAAAAAAGAAAAGTGAGAAAAAGTGTAAGAACAAATTATTAGGTGAATATAAGAATATTTTACTAACACGAGAATTATTTCATCATGTGGTAATAATTTATTAGCCTAAATCACGGTTTTGTCCTGTGAAAAGTAAAAGATGGAGCTTAAAAAAACAAAAGAAAGGAATCGAAGCTGATCTCAAAATAAAAAAGACCAATCCAACACAACTTTCGATGAAAGAATACCGTAACAATGTCAAAGGAACCGGGTCCATTGAGGTCTCTTTTACATAAACAAGACTAAATTTATAATTTAAATTCATCATGTCATTCATCTTACCTCATAATTCTTGATCTTATCTTTTTATCTTGTTAAAACTATTGAGAAAAATCACTCGAAAATGAAAAGCGTGTTGCTCCGTGCTTAGAACATCTAACCATAATGTTTATACTATAGCTTTGAGTGATTTAACATGAGAAATATCAATAGCTAACTACTCTTCATTTTTTTGTGCGGATTTGAAAATTAGTTAGTTACCAACTCCAGCTTTTCCTATCCTTCCATTGCGCCTTTTTTTTTCATTCGTTCTCTGTCATGCAATAATTTTCAGTCAATTTCTTCTCTATAAATACCATACCCCAGCATAATGCTCAATCAATCCAGCTAGAAAGCACTTGTTGTTCAGGGAAGTGTTCTTGAAAGGAACAACAATGGTCAACTCTATAAACTTTCTCCTGCTTCTGTCTCTATTATCCTTTGCTCCCTTCTGTCACTGTGAAAAGGAAAATGAAGGTATTCTTTACCCTCAATTTTACGACGGTTCATGCCCCAGAGCTCAAGAGATTGTCCAATCCGTTGTTGCCAAGGCTGTGGCAAAAGAACGCCGCATGGCTGCTTCATTGCTGAGGCTACATTTTCATGATTGTTTTGTCAAGGTATCTATATATGACAGAAAACAAACCCCATAACTTAGTTAATATAGTCACACAGGAGTAAAAAATAATTTTTGTAGAAATTACTTGGTTGAAATGCTTGACTCTAGTTTGATGTTGCAGGGGTGTGATGCATCAGTGTTGCTAGACAGCAGTGGAACGATTATCAGTGAAAAGAGGTCGAATCCCAACCGTGATTCAGCTCGAGGATTTGAAGTCATTGATGAAATTAAATCCGCACTAGAGAAAGAATGCCCACATACAGTGTCATGTGCTGACATTTTGGCTCTAGCTGCTAGAGATTCAACTGTTCTTTTAAATTCCCTTTTTTTTTTTTTTTTTCTACACTCTGCTACGCTGTATTTGACTACCAAAATTCAAAAGTTAGTGATAAAATCTGATTAATCATTGCAGACCGGTGGACCAAGCTGGGTAGTACCTTTGGGGAGAAGGGACTCTCTAGGTGCAAGCATTAGTGGCTCAAACAACAACATTCCTGCTCCCAACAACACATTCGAGACCATCCTAACTAAATTCAAGCTTAAGGGGCTTGACATTGTTGATCTAGTTGCTCTATCTGGTACAATCCTAACACTTACCAGTTTCTCGGAGTTTGCCTTCAAAACATGTTTGGTTTAAGGTTATAGTTTGTTTAGATGAATATTTACGAACTTATTCCAAGATGAGTTTGATTTTACAAAACTAATTTTGGTTCAAATTGAGTTTCAAGCATAATTATGCATATTTCAAAACCAAGATCACGGTAAAAGAAATATAAAATTGTCAACTAAATGCATATTTTGAAAATTTGATCTTAAATTAGATTTGTATGGAAAATTTAACCCAACACGAAAGCTACTTTTTTTTTCACTTTCAAACAAATGGGCTTTGAGCAAACTTGATTTTGACAAAATACCATCAAGCATGATAGTTTGTTGTGTTCCTGAACGTGCTTTTGATACTTTCACATACAAATATAAACATAGTATAAATCATCTTAATTTGAGGATCACTTTGGTTTCACTAAGTTAGCAGTATCGTATAGCTGCACCTGCATCTGCATCATGAACAAGTTTTGGTATGTTATAGGGAGCCACACTATAGGAGATTCCCGATGTACCAGCTTCAGGCAGAGACTCTACAACCAAACTGGCAATGGAAAAGCAGACTTCACTCTTGATCAACAGTATGCTGCTGAATTGCGCACTCGGTGTCCAAGATCTGGTGGGGACCAGAATCTGTTTGTCTTAGATTTTGTTACCCCACTTAAATTTGACAACTTCTATTACAAAAACTTGTTGGCTAACAAGGGTCTGCTGAGTTCTGACGAAGTTCTCTTGACAAAGAATCAAGAATCCGCGGATTTAGTGAGGAAGTATGCAGAGAGAAATGACCTATTCTTTGAACAATTTGCCAAGTCCATGGTTAAGATGGGAAACATCACTCCTCTAACAGGATCAAGGGGAGAGATCAGAAAGATCTGCAGAAGAATTAACAAGTGATGAAGTAACGTCTTTGTGATGTACCCCACATGTGAAAATTGCACCTGGATTTTACTTTTCTTTCCATTGTTTACAGCATTTAAAACAGGAGAGTCAATTATTGTGATCCTTGGCAGTGTCATGATGTGCCTTAAATAATCCTTTTGATGGAGTCATTGTGTGTTTAAATTGAATTTATGTAATTAGATGTCTAAGGCTCAGTCTTGAAATTTGAATTAATTGTTCAAGTAGTTGGGATTTATATGTAGGAATGAAGTTCAATGAAATTTGTGTAACCTTTAGTGTGAAATAAAATATAATTCCAATAGATATAAAAATTTAAGGAGCGTTAATCTAAAGTTTTGTAAAGCATTAATTTATCATACATTTATCAGGAAATCAAAATTAATAGCTTTTAAGTTATCATTTTTGTTAACCTTGAATCTGCACCTTGGAAAATCTAGTTAGTAATAAAAGAGATCATATGGCTTATCAGTTGGACCAAAGACTTGTTATAATATCTTTTAAATTATTAATTATTGTTATAAATACAATTTGAGAAAAAAAAAAAACATTATTTTAGAATAGGAGGTTGCAAGTTTTTAGTTATCCAACATAATTTTCATAACTATCCGGTGTTTTGTTACAATGTTGTGCACTGGTAAGTTAACCAAGAAATTGCACACAACTGTTTTGGTTCAATTGGCTTCACAGAAAAATTGTCTTTGAAGCCATAAGCTACTACGATTTATTGGTTTTTGCTGTTATAAGCTTCTGTTCATGGTGGTCGAGCATTGTTTTAAGCTTCTGCTATGGATGGTTAAACAGTGCGATTTTTTTTCTGCTTGTGACTTTATGGTAGTTAAGCATTTGTCTTGTTTGCTTCCATTAAGTGGTTAAGCCTTTGATTTATGGCTTTTGTGTAATGGTTAAGCTTTGAGATTTGAGATGTGATTGGTTAGGAGTTTGGTAGGAAAGTAGTTAGTTTGCTGTCTATATAAAGACTCTTTATAATCCTTTTGTATTACTTCTTGCATCAATCATTACACATTATTTTCAACTTTAACAACGTGCAACGTATTCATTCAGGCTCCAGAAAAGGGTAAGCAATGAGATTGATACAAATGTCTTAACTGAATGAGGTACAGAACTTACTACTTGATTATTGAGATTAATAATGACAAATTTTTTCTTCCTTGCGTAGCTGCTGTGACAAGGTTTGCTATACCCGAGGCACTGTGCTGCATTACATTAACACTGAAATTCTTTCTGACGCTTCAGCTTTTGCTATAAACAAAAAAGAAATGGTTTGTGGGATAGTGACGTTCGGCTGTGTTGTAATCGAAAGAAACAAAACGAAAGAACAATGAATATCCAGGACCCTTTTCTGGCCAAATTAAAAAATTGAAACCATAAATTAAAAAATTGAAATTAATCTCGGCCATTTACATGTGACTGAGCTATCCATTTGTCATAGCTGTTCAATCTCAGAGAAATGCACTATTGTGGCAAATCCCTGTACTACTCTCATGAGTTCCACGTATTGTGGCATTCAGAAGTGAAAAAAGACTGGTCAGTGCTTGACCCATCATCAAGCAGTATGTACATTTCCAACAAAAAATTAAAGCAGGCATCCTTAAAAATCGAGTGTCAGAACTTGCAAATGCTTCCATTCCATAGATGAAGGTATGAGTCTGCTATCATTACCATCAGCATTGCGCCAGCGATTAATCTGCAGAGTGGTATGCAATAATGAAAGTAAGTTTTCTAAATTCTTTGCATTTACTTACAATCTACTTCATATCAAATAGATTGGTGAATAATAACGTAGCTTACCAATTGCCAAAATGTCTGTAGTTGATTCAATTACCGGAGTATTTGTGAACTCGAAGAAATCTTTAGTCCGAAGTTTATGTTCAAATTCTACTGGCATTCCTATAATCTTTAATTTCTTCAGAGAAGTGATAGCTTTCAGTCCTTCTGGAATCTTTTTCAGCTTCTCACAACGATCAATAACCATGTATTCAAGCCTTGGCATTGCACTTTGCTCAACTGTCCAATCCTCCAATTCTTTCAAAAGAACAAGTCGCAAAATATGCAATTGTGAAAACCCTTCAGAATTGAAAGTCACTTCAGGCCAATTGTATGCCCCTTTTCCCAAAACGAGCATTTTAAGGTTTGGTAATCTCTCAAGTTTGGCAATAGACTCCTTCTGCAGGTGGGAGTTATGTAGAGTTAGTTTTAAGAGGTTTGGTGGGAACTCGTGAGGATCAGGTAGCTTCTTGATCCTTCCATTTAAAGAGAGCTTCTGGAGATGAGTGCACTGAGAGAGCTGCATAAACATTGGAAATTCATCCTCTTCAGATACAAGTGATAGTGACAGTGAATGAAGGTTCTGTAATCCTTGTGCGGTAGAAAGCACAGAATTCACCATTTGTCCTGATAATTCACAAATCCCCAATTGCCTGAGGTTGACCATATTCGCCAAACCACCATCTACTATCCAGTTTCCAGCCTCAATATGTGGTAGGGTTTGTAGATTGGTTAATGTGTCCAACCTTAGATGGCCACTATCTGGAGAATCAAACGGAGTGTATAGGAGCAGATGTCTCAAATTCACCAACTTCCAAATCACGTTTGGTATTTTCTTCAAAAAACAACAATACCTTAAATCAAGTGTTTGTAGGTTTAGCAGATTTCCAATGGAAAGTGGAAGTTCTTCTTCTAGATTAGTCTTCCTCAATCCTAGATACCTCAACTGAATCAAGTCCCCTATTGTGCTTGGCAGGCTAACTACCCGAACCCCATCTAATTCTAATACCCTGAGTAGCTTAAATTTCCTGTAGATAAAATTCAACTTCTTTTCTTGCTGAAAATGTAAAGGAAGCCAGTGTTTCCTGGCTATATCTGCATTATATTCTCTGTTGAAGAACAGCAAGGAACGTGAATGATGCGCATTGTGTTTTAAGGAGTCATACCTCTCATCGCAAGAATGCATGGACTGGCGCCGGGCTTTGGTGGATGGACCTGCCACATCACCTTGAAATATTCTGAGAAAATATTCCTCTTTTCCCTTAGAGAGTGAAATATCCCTAAGGAGATGGTGGATGCGAATTGTTTTCACTCTGCCTAACGAGCTTACTGTCCCCACTTGAATCATGCACCTACCAATCAACTCATTCAAATATTTCTGAGCAACACCTTCCGCAGTTTCTTCTCCTTCTTGCGGAAGAAATCCCTCCGCTACCCATAGTCTGATCAATTTTTTTGTCTGGATGTTCACACCCTCTGGGAAAAGACCCAAATACAAAAAACACGACTTTATAGGAGAAGGCAAATCATTGTAGCTTAGGGCCAAAATTCTTGCTATCTTCTCTTGCTCTTCCAGCAAGTACCAGCTGATATTTTGCAGCACCCGTTTCCACTCCCCACTTGACTTGAGTTTCCTAGACAGCAAACCACCGACCACTACCACAGCCAAAGGCAAACCTCCACATTTGACCACAATCTCAGTAGCAAGATTCTTTAACTCTGGGGGGATGCCGTTCGCTCCAGGAAACGCTTTGTTACAGAGCAATCTCAAACTCTCATCTTCTGTCAATGGCCGCAACTGATGAGGATTACTACAAGCATCAGCATGTAAAGCAACATCCCAATTCCTGGTGGTGAGCAATATCTTACTTCCCATCTTCCCTCTAGGAAAGGCAGATTTTAACCCATCCCAAACCTCCATCCCCCAAATGTCATCAAGCACCACCAAATACCTTTTGTCGCTCAACACACTGCGCAGCTTGTTGATAAACTCTTCCTCAGGTATTCTCTCCATTCCATCTCTGGGGTGAGCATCCACACCCCTCAGAATCCCTTGCAGAACGTCGCTCCTCCTATACTCTTTAGAGACATACACCCACGCTTTGCACTCAAAATGGCTGGTGATTTCGGTGTGATTATAGAGCTTCTTAGCCAAAGTGGTTTTCCCCAAACCACCCATGCCAACAATAGAAACTACATGAGGCTTTGGCTCCAGGGCAAGCAACTGGGTAAGAAACAACCTCATGTCATCTTCAAGCTCAATAAGATACTCTTCCTCGGAATAAGGTGAAGGCTGTCTCCACTGCCTCAACCTTTCATTACTATCATTACCATCATCACCGGTCATTACCACACCGTATGTTTCTCGCCTGTCGGATATACTCTTGATCTTGGACAGGATCTTGTCGATCCTCGTTCTGACCTTGTACAGATGCCAAGGTCTGAACACCTTGTCCAACCTGCTCTGCATGGTTGTGTTGTACACGTAGGTTTCTATTAGTTCCTCGGCCTCGAAAGCCACGTCTCTGATTTCCGACACCCACATGCGAACTCGGTCGCTGCCTTCTTGCTTGGCATCTGCGTCCCTGAGAAAGCTCTGCATCCACCCCAATTCGTTCTTTAAATTCTCCACCTGCCCTCTTACCCCTGCCAGCTGTGAAACCGCCGCCGCCGCTTGCTCCACCAGCAGCTCCGCCAGTTTTGAAACAACCGTTGAAACAGCAACCTCGGCCATCGTATACTGTCTGCTGCTGGTAGGTTCTCCCAACGAGAGGAGAAGACTTGATCTTGAGCAAATGGGGGGTTTCTGTTCCACTTCTTTGGTATGTGGTGATGAGAAGCTTCCTTCAATCAACAGTGACTTTCTGACTTTTCTCCCAGCAGTTTGACTCACAATTGTTGTTGGTTAATCGTTTATGAGTTTCCCAGCAGGTTATTATTGACGTATTGTTTCAACACTCTCCTTTGGACAAAACTTTTTCTCCACCCAAACAAAATTCCCCAAGCACAAATATTTACCAAAATGGATTTACCAGTTCTTACCTTCAGACATTGGCTTTTCAGAAATCAATTTTTATTCTTCACTCCGGCGATGACAGGAAAATAGGTTGGAAATTCTGATCTGATATTTTCGGTTTTTTTTTTCTATGAGAACTTCCAATTTTTTTACGAATATTAAATTTAAATATTTATATAAATCATTAAACTAAAATAATTTATATTATTTGACTAGTTAGTAGATATTTTTCTTGTTAATAAATTTACAAATTTAAAACATTTTATCGTTATTGATATTTATAATTAGTATTACTAGTTAAATTTTATTTGAATATAAATTATTAATTTAATATTTTAATAAAAAATTATATTAATTGTTGTAATAATTTAAAATTATTGAATTAACTGCTTTAACTTAATATATTTCATATATGTATATAAAATGTTTTTAAAAATAGATATTAATAAAAAATGTAGGTTGAAATAAAAAAAGAATAACAAGCAACAAAACCTCCAAAAATCTAGTGACTTGCAAGCTTCCAACACCAATAACAAGCAAAGCACAAATTAAAAGAAATTTTAAGAAGTTAGTTAGGACAATCAAAATTTTTAACTCTTAATATTCAGAAAGATTTTGAAATAGTTATAAAGAGGGTAAATTTGAAAAAAAATATAAAACAAAAAAATTATTCTAATTGAAATTCTATTCGAATAAATATTTTATCCTCTTTTATATTCTGTATAAAAAAAGATTTCACGGTGAAACATATAAGAAATGTAGTTAGAATGAAAAGGAAGATTCAGAAAGCTAGAGTGGATTGAACATGCAAGTTTCTTTTCTTACTTTTTTCTAAATGGGAAAGAAAAAATAAATAAAAATAAGGGAAGAAGGATTAAGCCATAAGTGCATGGATTCACAAATTCAGTTTCGGAAAATAAATTATTCTAAAATATTTATTAAATATTCATTATATTTTTATATATTACAATTTTTTTTATTCTCTTACTTTTGTTGATAGGACGAAACAAAATATTCAACAATAATAAAGTCTCAAAAACAGTAGCAACCACGAGCATAACAGCAAGGTGATTCTAACAACTGAAAGTGGTGCTGAGAAGGAATACTAATACACTAAGCTTCGCTGAGAGAATTACATACTAGCTTAAAATATAAAGGATAAATATAAAATTACTATATTCAAAAGGATTAAAATATCTCCTAACATAATAAAAGAAAAAGGATAAAAAAGTTAAAATGTGGATCATTCTAATTTATTGGATTCCTTTGAATACAGAGATCGTTGATGTTCTTACTCAAGTTGTCCTAAATTTTTTGAGGTGAGTAAAATTGAACCTCTTGACAATGATCTTTAGTTAGATAAGTTAAGAAGAAGTTTACCTGCAAAAGATTTTTAGAGAATTAATAAGAACACAAATATAGAAATATATATTTATAATGAGATGACACATTAAAAGAATATGTATTTGTAGCATAAATTTAAGCAGATGATATTATTAATATTGAAATGTAAATTCTTAATATTGAATAACAGTTTTAGGATATTTGATAATCGAATTTTTAAAATTAATCATTTCTTATTAATATTATTAAACAAATTACTAGTAATTCTAACCTAACTAATACATAAGAATGTACGAAAAATTGGAAGATAAAACATGAGACTGGTAAAGACAATATGGAAAAGAAAAAATAGTAGGAGTGAAGAAAAAGGACAATTTAATATTTTTTTTTATCATTGTACAACAACCGGTTAAAATTAAAAAAATAATTAAATTAAGCCTAATTTGAGAACTAATATTTATGTTAGAAGAAACAGGTGCTTTCTTTGAGTCTCAGTAACAAAACGACGGGTTTGCATTGCGTTTCAGGAAACCGCGGCACTGTGGGCATTGGAAAGGAAGAAGGGAAGGAAAAGTGAATTTGAGGAAGAGAAGGAGAAGGATGATGGGGTTAAGGTGGAGTATGGTCGTAACAGTGACGTTCGCTGTTTTCGTGTTGTGGTTTGGAACACTGCACGTCGAAGCCTCTAATTCTGTTTCGGCCTTCGTTCAAAACGCCATCTACTCCAACAGAATCACTGTTTTCTCCAAATCCTATTGCCCGTGCGTTCATTCTAATTTTCCCCTTTTATTTTTATCCGATATCACTTTCCTTTTCCTTCATTCCATCTAATTCAATAATTAGGGTTTGATACTCTGTTTCTTGTTCGTAGCTATTGTTTGCGCGCAAAACGCATACTTGCTGAACTAAACGAGAAACCGTTTGTGGTGGAGCTCGATTTGCGAGGTAATCATAACCAGCCAGTTTGCGTGTGCATGCTAAAATGTTCTCGTTGTTCAAACTTTTCACGTGGGTCACGGTGCTTGTGTTTTTTTTTTCCCTCCTGTAGATGATGGGTATGAAATTCAGAGTGTTATTCTGGATTTGATTGGTCGAAGGACAGTGCCACAAGTATTTGTGAATGGCAAGCATATTGGTGGATCAGATGGTTAGTTCTAATTGCTACTTTTATGAGTTATCATCTGTGGGTGTTTTCATTCACATTGGTTTACTTATACTCACAGTTGAAGTACCAATTTACTTGATTTTTGATAAATATTTGCATGTCCAGTTAGAGTGAGAGATTGTTTGGGAACTAAAATTGATTGAGTTAAAGTCACTTGTAGAGTTGTAGATTTTGCTTTAGGTAAAAAATTATACCAGGTTTTCAACATTATTTAGAATAAAAACATTCAAACATGGATTGTTTGAATTTATTTGTGAGTTGGGTACCCATTGCACCCTTTTGTTGTAAAAATATCTTTTGGCTAACAAAAAAGAGTTCAAAACTAATTTTATTCAAAATAAATTCGCTGCAGATGCGATCTCATTTATAACTTTAAAATAACAATGACAAATTTTATCTGTTATTCTTGTTAGTTATTATCTAAGATCTACAGTTGACCCCGTCTGTTTTCTTTTTTCATTCACTTTGTTCCACTAACTCAGTCTTGTTCCTTTTATGCTGATCGGCAATTCAGATCTCAGTGCTGCAGTCCAAAGTGGTGAGTTGCAGAAACTTCTCAGTGCAAGTTGATGTTGCACTAGAGATTTACGCGCATTAGCATAGTAGCTTCTACTATTTTTTGGTATGTGGGGACCGACATCTTTCATTGTTAATGAGGTTTTCAAACTTATAACAGCATAGTATATTTCTTTTTTATTTTTGGTTATTTAGGCGACAGTGTGTATTCTTTAGTACAGGAAATAGTCTGTCGTTTCTTCATTCTGCTTCGAATTCGCATGAATTCTTCAAATATAAATGAGTTTGAGCTCCAGTTGGTATATTTTTCTTTGGGTTAAACTGTTGATTACTTGTGAATTTCAATTTTCTTGATCGTGCTGATAAATGTAGAAATGAAAAACAAAGAGAATGGCAATTTTAGACCCCGGCTACAACAAATTGTCAGTAAAGCAATATTTCTCCTTCATTCATGTTTTGGTGAATCAACCCCATTCGATGGCGTGGAGACATGAAGATGTTTGAAATATTGTTTCCAGCTAGGAAATTATGATCCAACGAATGAGCCAAGGTCAAACTCTCCTTTGCTCAGTTTACACTAATGTTCAACCAGGCACAAAACAGAATAATAAGACATGTTATGGTGGCAAGTAAAAATCTAAATCAGTGGGTAGGTGCACCATCTATGACAAGTTTTTAATTATATGATATTAATCTCGGGGCAAAACTGAATGTTGATATACACATGCTATGAAAACCTATAAAAATAATAGTGTGACGTTTTCTAGAAGCTGTTCTGCCATATAGGGTTGAGAGGCTGAATACACGTTACCGCCACCGCATAGCTTCGATTCAAAACACTCCTTGAATTAAACCACTAGTGTTTTGTCCACTATCACTTCATCAGGACACAGCCACAGACTCAGGCCTCCATTTGCCTTTTTTGGCACAGATTACACCCTCTTTTATTTTGTCAAATAATATTTCCCAATGTAGAGACTTTAACAAAGTTTCCACTTCGCTGAGGGTGGGAGAATCATCACGGACAATCAGTTTACCTCCCGGTCTAAGGATTCTGTCCACCTCTGCCATAACAGCAGTTAGTTTGCACCTAAGGAGCCAAAACAGCAGAACTGGGTCAGCATAATGCAGTTTCTCTTGTATGAGTGAAAATTAAAGGATCATACTACTTCCATCTATACCTATCTTTTAGCTTTGAGAAAAGATTATCTGCATGCAGCAGATCATAAGTTCTTGGATACGTGCTGAAGGATTCACACCAGTCATGATATATCCCAAAAAGACCTCTTTCATAGATGACGGGAAGTGTGTCCGGAGTATCTATGGTCACCACATTGAACACCCAGACGGGAAGATCCCTTAGAGCTGCTGCAAATCTGCACGAACGAGACTGAGATTGAGGATTTCATATGTATAAAAATGTAGAATAGTTGTACCCTAAGTTGAATCAATACCCCCCGTAAATGGATCGCATGTCCATGACATTTCTCACGTTAGACCATGTTATACCCATGTTGCTCAACTCGTCTACAACATTTTTCCAACGATTAGTATCTGCTGTAAAATCTTGGGGAGCAGGTTTTCCATAGATCCCAATCTGCGAGTTGTTTAACCAATATGGGGGTTTATTTACTCGACGAGGCCAAGCTTCAGGCCATTTGGCTCCTCTCTCCGTCTTGTCCACAGGCACCCTGTGTATGCATGCCTGCAGAGGTACATACCTGAAGTATAGTAAAATCGACCAATCAAGATTACAGGTGTTGTTATTGTTATGTTCTTTACTGGTCAAATATCAACCATACAGCCAGAGATTTACCAGGCAGCATTTGGATCATCATCATCGTTGCACAATGGAGGTTCACTTTGCTCCCTTTGGTCGTAGCATTCGTTGGTTGTGGGTTTGCGATAAACAGCGGCACCAACACGATTCAGTTCATCCTTGTTGATGGTCACAAGCTCCCAACAAATGGACTTTGTCAGTACGGTCATTTCTGGAAGAACATTACAGGATGTCAGTGACTATTAAATCGTTGAGTTAAGTATCTTTTCAAAAGTAAAAATCAAAGATATGATATGTTATAATCCTACCCTTCCATATCTGGACATCTTCTTCAAGCTTCTGGTACACAGGAGTTGCAGACCAAACAAAATGACCACCTGGTCTCAAAAGCCGATTCAGTTCCAACAGCAACATGCCACCTAGAAAAGAGTTTCACATTATTCAACAATCATGGTTAGCACAAAACTCAGCCATTATCAATAGGTGTTAGTAAGACCAACCATCTGCATGCCAAGGCACACGACAACGTGCACAATGTACTAGATCAAAGACACGACTGGGGAATGGCAGCCTTTGAGAACCCATAACAGCAGATATGGCAGGAATCCCTCTTTCAAGCGCAAATTGCACTTGTGCTTCATGTTCATCTTTAGGAGCAAAAGACATTGTAATAACATCTCTTTCGAATAGAAACCCTCCAAAACTACCAACCCCACACCCAACATCCAAGACCACCCGTGTGTGTTTTCCCCATGCAATAGAAGGTTCAGCCTGCGTGAGTCAAATTATAAAATCACTTAGCAGAAATTATGATTTATTACCAGTATAAGTATGAAATTCTCATTCTGACATTTGTATTACTACATAAATGTGACATGATGGGTATTAAGTTTTAACGAATGGCATGGTTATGAAATTGAAATCGTTGATTACCTGTTGAACAAAATCAATGTAATGGAGAGCTCCATTAATGAACTGAGTGCCACCTCCAGGGAAGGTCAAGAACTCTCCGGTCATCTTCACCCAGTTCTGGTGTCCCTTCACTTCTGCTAGCTTCTTGTGTGGTACATTGTGATACCATATCTATTTCGAAATACAATCATGTAAACTTATTAGCCTCGGGGATATATAATAAGCTTCTTCACAAGTATTTACAAAAGAGAATTAATAAATTGATTTTTTTCATATAAATTAAGCTCACTTATACACTTAAGTTTTTTTAAAAAGTTAAAGTGTATAAATTAATCTTAATGTATTTTTCTCAATTTATCTAAATAGAACCTAAATGTATTGGATGTATCTTTCAATAAAAAAAATCACCTTATCTCTGCTGTTAGGCCACTCGATGGGTGTTTTGTAACCTTTGGGAAGTGGCACCAGACAAGTAGGAGGGTCCTCAGGGCAATGCCTTTCCCTGTGTTCGTAGTGTTTTGTGCTACGCAACTGTTTTATAGCCTTTTCATTGTCCAAACACGGTATATAATCTTCATTCGCAGTGACATTACAGAGGTACCACGTGTGATCTTCAAGTTTCTCTTCACTGTTTGATTCAACCTTCTGTCTTTTGTTTTCTTTCTGTGACTGAGCAGCTTGTGTTGACCACTGCTTCTTTGATTTGCCACCTTTCTTCTCTGCTTTTGGCTTCTGCCTTACCTCACCCACATCTTCCACCTTCTGGTTTTCAATCTTCTCCGTCACTTCCTCAGAACTTGCTCCCTTTAAAGCCGCCTCAGAATCCTGTTGCAACATGTCTGATTTAGGATTTGCTTCAACCACGCCTTTGTCTTCTCGAAGTTGTTCCTTGTTTTCACCATCTTCTCGAGTGTCAAAACCTTGAACATCTTGCTGCTTTCCAATGCTTTGTTCCTGATTTTCCACCGCCGCCGCGGTGATTTCTTCATCCCTTTTGTTTTTCTTAGAAGCCTTGGTGATAGTTTGCTGAACTTTCTCAGGCTCAGTCATTCTCACATCACTATCTGCACCAGCTTCGTGCATCGCGGAAGCTTGCTCCTTTTGAGTTAAAGAGCTTTCCTCAGAAAGCTGTGCGTCCATGCTGGCCATCATGTGCTGTTTTTGTGACTCATTGTCGGGAATTTTGTCATCAGGTTTTATGGCATCCTCTGGAAGATGACCAGGGTTGTCCCCAAAGACAGAAGAGGAGGCATCTTTTCTGTTTTCTTCAATTTTTGCAGCATTTTCATGGGAGGTATCAATGGACGTTCGGGTTGCAATGTCTTCATCGCTCTGCGTTTGAGGTGACACTACCGACTTGGAGGTTAGCATCCACACGCCAAAAACACATAGTGCAATGAACACAAATACTGTCAAGGTTGATACGTAAGATGGTGATGATGATCTCTTCCGTGTTTTAAAAAGTGCCATAACAGTGTGTGTGTGTCTTGAAAGGGAAATTATGAAGATGGGTCCAAATTTATTACAGAAGACGCTGAAAATGGGTGATCTGCATGGCGTTAGAGAGATTGAAAGTGAGGGAGATGTTGAAGTGAAGATGGTAAGAAAGAGTAGGAAATATTGTAATCGTTGGAATGTAGGGATGATCCAAAAGAGTAGGAATAGGAAATTTGTTAAGAAAGTTTGGTTGATACCTATGAATTTCACAACATAAAGAAGCTACGTGAGGCTTTACTCTCCTTATATTTTAACCATACTTTTAGCCTTTGTTTTAGGAGCTTTTTGTTTTTGTTTTCAAACACAGAAAACTAATTAAACTGCACATTCAAAATAAACTGAAGGTTTGTCCACCAACAAAACAATTTGGCCGAAAGTGAACTGAAGGATCCTACTATGGTGTGAATTATATATCATGCATTGAATTAACAGAAAAATTGAAAGGTTATCTTCACAATATTTTTTTATTTAGTCAATGAGTCTTATAATTATCTAAAAATTAAAATATCAATTGTTTTTAATTTATATCTACTACAAAAAATATATAAGTAACAAGTAACACGTACTTTCATTAAAATAATAATTATTAATTTAATGAATTTAAAATTTATTAAAATTTGAAAATAGTATATACATGTTTTGTAGTAAAATACGTGTTTTTTGTATTTTACTTTTAATCTATCTTCATTAATATATATATATATAAATGGAATGAATGGCTAAAATTATAATAAACAGAAATAAACTAAAGAAATTTGAATTCAATGTCTTGTTATACCTAGCACCTAGACAATTTTGTATAACATTCCCCTGAATTGAAATATATTAGTGTAGATCCACAATCCCACTGGTTTACACTAAAATAATAATATTAACATATATTCAAAACTTAAATAACAAAATTAACATATATTTGAAAACTTAATTATAATATTAACATGCATTTCAAGACTAAAATCATACTATACAATTTAGTTTTGAGACTTATTTGACTTCCTAAAATATTATTTAATACTTGTCTTAATTTCAAAAACTAATATTAACAATTTTTATCATCACAAAGTAACGTGTCCATTTACTCATGTCCGATTATGACCATCGTTCTATTGTCCTTTATTTGCATGAAAAATATTTCTGGAAACTAAATTTTGGAGGTGTCCAAATTTTACCACTTTTAGAAAATGTTTTAAGAAGAATATTTGTGTTTAAAAGACGAGGTTCGTTGTGAAGGGAAAGAAAGGAGTGTAAATAGACTTGTACAAACTGAATGAAATCCCCTCAAAGTTTTCCCAGCAACATCAGCTTCTTAAATACTACCCATTGGGCCCAAAAGCAGACTCAAGTAAGTAGCAGTAGAGATATTTTAAGATCAATCTAAGAGCTAGTTTACAAAGCCACTTGATTTTCATTAATTTTAATTCTATGTAAAAATGCGAATTTGTTATTAAATTCAATTCAAAGTATGAGGTTCTTAATATATTATTATTACCTTTCATCAATGGTAACAAGGATCGCATGCAGAAAAAATCCCAAAATGTAGTGTTATTGGTATCTGTTTTTTATAATAATGCATTACAAAGTTTATGTTTGAATGCATATGTGAAAGTGACGACCGAAGATTAGGAATATGCATGCATGGGAAAAAAAGAGGTATTTGTCACAAACATGAAGATGATGGACTAACTAACTGCCAACCAAGTATCTTAATCTCTCATTTTGGGTTCAAATTGAATAATAATGAATATTTGAGTGTTACACATCCTTTGTTGGATCTGCCTTTCTCTTAATATTAATTTTTCTATGATCTGTTCTTGTTATTAAACTAATTGTAAAGTTCAGTTGATCAAATATACAAGGTTTTTTTTTTTACCCTCTTCGTAAACTAGTATTTAGTTTATGGTCTAGTTTGAGATTCACAATAGAACCATGGTATAAATTATTTTCCAAATAAAGTCAACTTTAAGTGATTTAATGTTCCACAACAAAATGTCTTCTATTGAGTTTTCTTTTCTTAAGGCTGTAAGTTTAGTTTGGGGAAGTATGAGAAGTTTATAATATATGAAGTTGAGTAGATATTGAGCATATCCGCTGGATACCACACAAAATAGTCAATATTTTTTATCAATACTTGTTTTATTACATCTCTTAATAAACAGTTAGTCATCTTACTCATAATTGTACACTGATATCATCAAGAATCGAATTACACATATATACGAGCTCATCAAACATAGGCCAATTCTTCTCAAATTCGACTAGTGGGTTAAGGTCAACGCTGTCATCGGTAACGGAAGCTCGAGTATATCTTCGATATACTGCGGATATGTCTTTTTCTTGCAGAACTTAAACTGCCTTTCCCAATAAATCTTCCTACTATAGTATTGATTATCTAACATTATGGTAATTTTCCCGAGGTTTCTCCCTTTATTCTTGTTGAGGCTTATGGATCACTTGGTCTTGGTGATTTTCCCTTCCTCTAACATGGAAACCACCCGCCTCCTAGATAATAACATTTCAACTAAAATTTAGATGGGTGTAATTATCATACTTACTAACACACCTTTTGTTAAAGGTTTCTCACTATAAGAAAAACTCAATTTATTCACGGATTATTATCCACGGATCTGTATTTTTGTAGATATTACCCACAGACACAGATCCGTAGGTATTACCCAAGGATATTGGTCTATATGTATTACCCATTAACTATTTCCGTAGGTAATACCTACAGACTTATGTCTATAGGTAATAATAATCATAATATTATAGTATTTGCTTATTTGACACCATGGTTAAAGACTCCCTTCAACATTCAAATGTCCTGGATTCAATTCCTTTTTTTTAGTGTGTGTGGTATTCAAGGAATATTTCCAACTAAGCTAGAACTCAATTAAAATAAAAAAAAGAATCGACGATTGAGAAATCCATGATGATGATAATGAAGCGACAAGTTTGCTTCTAGTGAGTTAGGTTAAGATATTAAAAAATATTTAAAATAAATAAAAAATATGATTAATGATAAATATCATTCAATCAATTATAATTATATAAATAAATTATACGATTACATCTAATTAGATTGTATTCAATTTAATTGAAGTACACCTAATTTAACTAGATTATATTTGATTTGATTGAATTAAATTTTATATTATTATACATATTTTGGTATATCTTCAATAATGATATAAGTTTTTTTTTTATTTTTTTTACGTGTTAGTTTCCTCCATTCTTTCTCCAGACTACTTAAACTTGGTTAGTCATTTGAAATGAGTTAGTTCGTTTTACTAATTATAACATTATATAAACCGTATAAAAAACTGTTAACAAATGTTTTTTTTCACTATTTTATAACAATTTAGAGTTTTTGTTATCGTGAAATCAACTGGTAATAAAAACTTTCATCGAGTATGTCGATAATATTATATTATACTTTTCATCTTGATAAAATAATTTATTGCTTAGACATCACAACACTTTTTAATTATTACACAATAGTCGTTATTAATATTTTCCATTGGTTAATAGTCGTCATCACCGTTTATCAGTGCACACCAATTGTCGTCATCACCGACCATCATACCCAGTCCAATTAGTTTAATTGACGTCACTGTTTGCCATCAGATAAAGGTTGATCCTTTAACTTACAACATGTTAGAATTTTAATTTAAATTGGAGTGAAGTATGAGGATTCAAGTGGATGAAAAATGAGTGTACACTATTAATGCATTTTGGATAGAGTGATAATAATGCATTTTTGTTCGTGAAGATTGGGAACGGAATATTGGATACTAGTTTTACTTTATTTTATGCGTGATGATTTTCAAATATATAGTTCACTTTTTCTTATAATAATTTTCACTTTGTAATATGCTTATAATATTTTTGGGTATGTACACTCCTTTTGTTTATGATTTTTTTTTTTTTATAATCATCGGTTAAATATTATTTGAATCTTAACTGGAAACAAAAAATACTATAATATCATAAATTAGATTTCTAAAATCTTCTTTCATTGATGTTTATTTGTAACGCCCTTGTACCTCCAGAAGTATATTTTCTTTTTTCTCTCTCCTCTATGCTTTCCTCTTCCATTCTCAAAATCTCTCTCCCTTCTTTTTAATTTTTCTTTCTCCATTCGTCATCGGTTTTAGAATCTGATCATACCCTGCAGTACCTGAGGAGTTAAGGATCATTTCTAACCGATCAGAATTTCAAACAGAGTAAGTCCATATTTGTTCTAAAGATCCCTTAATCTCTATTTTTTCTTAGGTTTTTGTCATCAATCTTAGTAGGGACAGTTGAGAAAAGTATTTCTCTCAACTTAATTAAGATTATACTGAAATTTGGTTTTGTTCTGATGACTTGTTCTAGATCCCTAAAGATTGGGTTAGTGCCACTAGCTAGTTTGGAGGAATTGTTTTGGGAAATTGTCACCAGGTAAGGGAAGCTAGTAACTTATTTTTATACTATTTAGTTACTTTTAAATAGAACTCAGATAAAGACTTGAATATGTGACTATCAGTGCTCAAGTCTTTCTTGCAGGTCTGAC
>Ga0209489_100858_pt1 | contig 60835 bp, 22 predicted proteins | sample SiratrowhiteBW_FD_187527 | JGI IMG/M metagenome (GOLD analysis project Ga0209489, IMG submission 187527) | Root nodule microbial communities of legume samples collected from California, USA - Siratro white BW (SPAdes) (version 2) | ecosystem: Host-associated > Plants > Roots > Nodule | place... | reverse complement strand
TTGTCTAAGTTGTAGTATATTGTAACAACTTTCTAGTGTATGCATATATAGACTTATATAATGTTTGTGTCAATACTTAGAATTGTTGTGTTTGTGGAAACTTGAATTTTGAATTGAGTATGTGTTGTATTGGAGATATTGGATTTCGAATTTTGAATTGAGTATGTGTCGAATTGAAGATATTGGATTTTGGATTTGGTAGCAGCAAATGAATTTTGGTATTGGGCAGTAGTGAATAGCTGCTGCCATTTAAAAAAAAAAACTGGCACATACCAGTGCGGTTCCTTCTACATCCGCGTTGGTATGTGCCAGTTTTTGTTATTTTTGCACAGTCTGAGCCATTTTTCAATGCGATTTTTAAAGAACCGCGGTGGTATGTTACTTTCCATCGCGGTTGTATAACCGCGTTTGTATCTTCAGTACTTTTTATCGCGATTGGACAACTGTGCTTGTAAGCCTTATACAATCGCGATTAAATGTCTTTTTTCTACTAATGCAAATAGCAAAGAGAAATATTTGCAACAAAATATATGTAACTGGTAGAAGAAAATTTGGAAATTCTTATCTAAATCATCATACTATTAGATGTGATAAAAACAAAAACGAAGATGTGGATAAAATGATTTTGGATATCCAAAGAAGTTGAATGGTAAGAAAATGGATCAACTAGTATATCATGAATTGTTGTCTAATAATCTAATTATTAAGCAAAATTTATCTTACAAACTTGTTGAGTATTCCAAACTTAGGTCTTGGATAAATTACTTGTATCCTGATATAATTATTCTTTCAAAAACACTATCAAAGCTAATATTGAGAGAAAGTATTTGAAAGAAAAGACAATGCTTTAAGGAATTGCTTGTTTTAATTCCTAGTAAGATTTACATAACTTTTGAATCATGAGCATTTATTAATAATGAGGGTCTCATAGTTTTGACTACCCATTTTGTTGACCTTAATTAGAATTTAAACAACAAGTTTCCTAACTTTTGTCGTATGCCTCCTCTTCAAATAGATCTTGAGTTGTCTAAAAAATGTTAACAATTTCTTAAGGGATTGGAGATCAAAAAATTGTTTTTTTTTTCTATCAATTTTGATAATGCTTTTACTATGATGTTCTCCAAAATGATTTAAGAAGCCAACTTCTTTTATAAAATTGTTTGATATGCAATGGTGAATTCTTTCATGTCTGTTTTTGTCCACACATCTTAAATTTAATTGTTTAAGAAGGACTAAAGATGTTTGCTGATGTTTTAGACCAAATTAGAAATAACATCAAAATGTGAAGGGTTCAAAGAGTAGAATGTTGAAATTCAAACAATGTCTTGAAAAATTTAAAGATATTAATGCATCAAGTGGGTTATGGCTTAATGTCCCTACAAAATGGAAGTTAACTTGCTTTATGCATAAAAGTGCTCTTAAATATCAATGTATTTTTGAAAGTTTGCACTTGATTGGTGAATCTTATAAATATTTTCCTTTGGATGAAGAGTGAGAGAAAGCTAAGAAAATTTGTATGTTCTTGTTACCCTTTTATGATATCACTATCTTGATTTCTGCAACAAATTATCCTACTTTCAACTTGTATACTTTTTATAAGTTTGGAAAATTCAATGTTTGATAATGAAAAATGTGAAAGATAAAGACACACTAATTAGGAATATGGTTGTACTGATGATAGTCAAATTTCATAAACATTGAGATGATTATGTTGTTGTGCTTGTATTTGATGTAATTTTAGATCCAATGGTGAAGTTAGAAACATTAAGTTTTTGGAGTGAAAAATTTATGCACTTGAAAGCTAAAATTGAGAAATAAAAAAAATATCTATAAACCTTTTTCTCAAGATTATAGTAAAGATTTTACTACATAAAATGTTCAAAAACATAAGCATGGAGAATCTTCATCATCTTCTACTAGTTTTTGTTGCATTTATCTATTATGTATGTTATTAACTTATATATAATAGGAATTGAAAATAAGCATGCTTAAAGTAACTAATAAAGTTAAAAGGACACAACTTGACACGTATTTAGATGAACTAACTTTGGATTTTGATTTTTCTTTTGAAAAAATGAATGTTTTAGAATGGTACAAGAGTAACAATCAATGGCTAGAGACTTATTGAACATCCCTATTACGATAGCTGCATCTGAATTTATATTTATAATTGGTTCTCAAAACTTTAATAAATATAAAAATCATCTTTATCTGAAAATATGGGAGCAATTATTTATACTTCTAGTTAAAAATATTACTTTTTGAGAATAATTAAATTATTTTAATTAAGTCTTTTTTTTTGTAGTATTTTTATTTTAACTTCATTTATTATCATTGTTGTGTGTAAATGATGTAACACCTTCCAATAAACAAACATATCACAAATAATATAACTTAATTTTCTTTTTTAAGTATAAGGACTTAAAGTGAACAATTTTCTTTCAAGTGAACCTTCATCCTGAGTTTATGTTAAAAAAACATGTTCACTTTGTCTAAAATTTTACTCCAATATTCTTTATAAAAAGTTTAATGCATCAGGACAAAACAATTTATATACCTATTATAATATGTAATTCATAACCATTACATTTTACTTACTATCTTACTTATTACTTAATAGAAAATATGTAATCTAAAATTATCACTCACCGGTTCTAGAATACTTGTTCGTAAATATTTTACAAAATTCTAATGTATTCCTCATCTGTTATTAATAAATTTATAAATTTGATGTCCTATATTAATGATTAAGAACTTTATTTTAGATTATCCAAATCAAAACACTCACATTTATTGTTGAATTGAAAATACAACTTTTTGTTCTAAAATATGTAATTTTTTAATGTCAAAAATTCACATTTAATAATATTGAAATGACTTTTCTAAATAACATACTCAAACATCATTAGTTTCAAAAGATTTTTCAAGGAAAGTTCCAACCACTTACACGATTTAAAGACTGTAAATCCTTTCAACCAACCATCATTTAGTTCCGCTACTAGCCATTTATAGCTTACAAAAAGTTTAACAAGCGAGGTGTAATCTAACTTATATTAAAACTTAAAAGGGTAATAATGTCATTTCAAATATTTGAAGGTACAGATAGAAAAATGAGGATGATTGAAGGAGATGTCATGGTTCAATGATTCTGTCTCAAGGAAATTGCTTCTTGCACCCCTCGTTTGCTTCCTGCATAACATCAGGTTTTTGGAATACCAGAATTATCTTTGAAAATCTAAAATTCCTTCTGAAATTGATATTCCGAAATAAATATTGGCAGTGCAAAAGTATTTCCAAATTTCATTTTCTAGAATGAATTTTGAAAACATTTTTCGAAATTCAAAAGCTAATTCTGGAAAACGTTTTCCGAATGCAAAATTGACTTCTAGAAAACTTTCTTTCAAAAGTATGTTGTAGAAAACGTTTTTCCAAAGTCAAATTTACATTCCAAAAATCATTTTTTTATTCCTGAAAATGTTTTGAAAAAGTTTTCCTTAAAAGAAAAAACTATTATGGGGAAATGTTTTCCGTAACTCATTTCATACACTCCTCACATATTTTCGTAATTCATTTTCTATAAACTAATTTCGAAAAACTCTTAAATATATATTGCACCCCTATACCAAATGAACGCACAAAACGAAAAGCAACTCACCTTCACTAACTAAGATGATCGCTGAAAAAGTTACACACCACCCACCACTGCACTCGCCGGAAAAGTTGCGCACCACCCAACACTACTCCCTTTTAATTTTCTTCTAAAGACGTTTGTGATATTATGAAAAATTAATAGGGTGCCAGGAAGCAAATATGAGGGTGCACAAAGCAATTGCCCTATCTCAAACTAGTCATGTTTTGTTCTGTGGGTCATTTCTTTCAGTACCCCATAATTTCTATGTACTCCGACGGTGGTGGTTAAAAGACTAAATTGTCTCCCTTTCTACCGTTATTCCATGCCGTCGCCATCATTGCCTCTTGCTCATGTTACCCTTTTGCGATCATTGAGTTCTTATCTATGTCTTGTGTTACAAATGAATTTCAATAATAAAATATTTCAGATTGTCCAATTGGAAAGTTAAAAATAAGTTTGGAACTATTCTAATTATTTTTTTACTCATGCAAATAATTTGCGATTGATAGCAAAATGTGAAAGGGATTTTCTCATAAGATAGAAGAGTAAAGTGGAATTTTTACATTTCTAAGGTGGAGAAGGAAATTACTGGGATGAAAAAGCAACCCCGGATTCTGTGTGCTGGGAGGAACAATCCAAATCCAAGACAAACTTGGTTTCAAATCTCATCTCGTTTCTCTCTCTTTCTTCATTCTCTCACTGACCCATCAGCAAATCTCAGTTCTCATTAATCTTCCCTTTGTGGGTTGAGCCTACGAAAAACCGCACACCCCCATCGCTGTTCAAGGTCTCACCTTTCCCTCCCTTGCTCTTGTACACCACTTTTCTGCACTTTCGTTTTTTCCTTTGTTCTCTTTCGTTGTGCATTGACCTTAGCAAACCCTTAAATTGTAGTGGGGTGATGGAAAAGTATGCAGGAGAATGGTTGGTATCATTGCAATGAAAATAGATTCAAATTTTGAAGTGACGATTGTTCTGTTTTGATGATGGTTTAATTACATGGACAGAATGTTGCGATTGCTAGATTTTAGCATTTTGTTGGTTGTGTGAAACTGGGGCACTGAACTGCCGTGGAATTGTGTGAAGTGTAGAGAGGGGTATCTCTGTGTTGGGTTGAAGTTTATCGAGGAATCTGAGTGTCAAAGGATGAGTTTTCTGGGGATTTAGCTAATGAATGAACTTGTGAAAAAGTTGAGCATGAGTCTGTGGGATGCTTGCTTAATTTTATTGATGGGTTAATGTGAATTATTTCTGTTTAGAGAGGTTCTGTGTAATATTGTCATGAGTATTTTTTTTTTTTCATTGTTGGGATAATATTATTAGTGAATCTGTTTAATGTGGTGGAATGAGTGATTGATGGTACAATTTGAGGAGCTTTGATTTGTTGAGATCTTTTTAAGCATGTTTTCCGAGTTTATTGTACTTTTTGGCATAAAACATATGTGATGAATATCCATGAACTGCAAATTTGACATTTTGGGATGCTAGTGCCTATAAAAACTGCCTTGTTGCTGAATGAAACTTTTTGCTGGTCCTTCTTGTTTGCTTGACCTAAAATTGTTGGGACATCACATCATGGATTGACATGATTTGCATCAGTAATCTTTTGACGAAGTTAGTGCGTGTTTTTGGCTCATTCCATCTTGTTCTCTACATAAAAGTATTGATAATACGGAATAGTCATGAAATGTTGGACTTTATGTATTTTGGGACAGTTGTCACATGAGAATGAGACAAACAGAAGTGTGATGAATGCGTCCCTTTTTGAAAATACTGTTGCGTTGTTTTCTGTTACCATCTGTTCTGAGGTTAAATTATCGTGTATACTGAGATAAGTTGGTTTAGATTTTGAATTTTGATCCGAGTCAGTCATTCTGATTTCACTGAACTATCTATTGGTACAGGTGTGGAGCAGAGTGTGGATATTAGGTCTTGTCTTTTCCGAAAGTATTTCACTATGTTGATTATTCTTGCCCCAGCCTACTGCTATATCAGCACTGACAGATGATGGCCTACTGGTTTTGGCATTTGAATCTATGGCATCTTACACGATTTCTCTACTTGTTTGAGCTCAATTGTAATTGAAAAAACCAACTCTCATCAAGGTACATTCTCCCACCCTTGTGGGAAGACGTGTGCCACAATGTACAACGCATATGTTAGCCCAACAGTATATGCTGTTAGGTGTAAAGAAACATTCTCATTATCTTTCAATGGCTACCCAAATTTGTGTTATGAAAGATTTGACAGAACCCCGTCATACTGTTTGTCATGCTGTGGTTGTTGTGATTGCTGTTCAGTTCCCAGTTATAGAGTACCTGTACAGTCTTGTGTTGTAAATGGGTTGAGGCAATCTGCTCTTCTTCAATTATCAGCAACTAGAAGGTTGATACTGGGTGGTGGAGATCATTACCTTTCCCGGCTGCCAGCTTATGGTTTCCTCAGAGATTGTCAGGAGCTTAATTCTTCTGTCAATGAGAAAACTGTTCGCAATATTAGTAGACGAAGCATAAAGGGAAGATCTATTCGTGCTACCCGACAAAAGGGGAGAACAGTTTCCCGTTCATTTGGTTCTGACGATGTTGAAGCAGTTCTCAGCTTGTTGAATGAGGAGGCAGATAAGGAAGCTGCCATTTGTAGCAAATGTAAGGATGCGTTTTCATCCAAAAGAATGGAAGCTGGGAAGGCAATAAAAAATGTGAGGAGAGAGGGACATTTGAATTCAGGTGAGAAAGTAAAAACAGAGAAAGCAGTAGATTTGAAGCAACATCAGTCATCCACCATTGAATTGAGAAAAGAATATGAAAAGCTCAGCAAAGAAAGGGAAGCCTTTTCAAAAAGTGAAAACTATAGGAAACGAAGAGATGTGTCTAGTGGTTCATCTTATTATTCTCTCTCATCGGGAGATTTTGGGAGTGAGCTGGAAGTGCAGGATGAGATTGGTTTGGAAGAATTGTCACTGGAATATGAGAAGGGTGAAGCAAATGGTGTGGAGGAACAAGTGAAGGAACAAGTCAAGGAAGAATTCAACAGGCAAGGGAATGACTCAAAGAAGCTGCTGGGTGTTTCAAATAAGGAAAAATTTTTGTTTGGTGAGGATGTTGATTGGAACCTAAGGAAGAAGTCTGAAAAGAAGCTGACTCAGGGAACTCTGCGAAACACAGAATCCACAAGGGAACAACAAGATTTGCATTTGAGAGGATTTATAACACATGAATCCGGTCATAAAAGATCGTCAATTTCAGAAAACCAAGTCCATAGCGAGGAAGATAAATCATCTTTTGTTGACTATTTGGATAAGAAAACAGACAAGTCGTATCTTCAAACAGTAAATAGAAGAAAACATCAATCCATAGATGTACAAGAGTCTGATCGTAATGAAGTTGAGAAAAATTTGTTATCGCAAAAGGAATTCAGTGTTAGGGAAGGGAAGCTTGAGATATCAGAAATACCGTTGAAAGAAACAACTGGCGCACATGAAAAAATTGTTGGTTCAACTTCTACCACTGGAAAGGAAATTTTGAAATCAAAGAAGGCATTCAGTGGCAGGGAAGGAAACCTTGCAATATCAGAAACATTTTTACAAGAAACAAATGATGCATATAAAAAAGCTGTTGGTTCTCTTTCTACCTCTCAAAAGGATTTGATAGATAGAAGTTCCCATAAATATACTGGAAATTTAAGAACTGAAGACGGTGAAGGGACCTCGAGTACTAAGATGAAGGGCATGGAATTGACAAATGTTTTGAGTTCTGTTCAGGGAGTAGAGGAGCAGCAACACCAAAAAGGAGAGAAGATCATTGCACAAGCTAATGCTGAAGATACATCCATCCTGAAGTCTAGAACTAGATTAAAGAACATGGGAGAAAATTTATACATAACCTCAGATTCAAGGGGTACATGGCTTCAAACAGATAAAAGGACAACTCAGAGTTTCCAACACAGGAAAGGATCTGAACTTGTCAGCACTTTATCAGAAGGCTATGCCAGTGATGAAAAGCAAGTTTCAAGTTCTCAAAAAGCTTATGAGAAGGTGAGATTCATTCCAAAAAGTAAACCAACATCAGTTGTTAGAACTAGAGAAAGTTCTAGCCAAACTGATGAAAGGATTGCAAATTTTGAATTGACCAGAGTGGACCAAAGATCTTGCAACCTATCAATTTCTGATGAAACCACGTCAAGAGAGGAGTCCAGCTTGCAGGGATCATTGGATTTTGTTTCTGGGTATGGAAAACATGTTATGTTAGCAGCAGGTGAAGAAAGGAGCTCTGCAACAATGTCGACCCCTTCCTCTTCAGAAGTGGGTGGAGGCTCAACACATGTTGAACTCACGGCAGGAATTGCAAGCCCAAATGTCTTCCTTGAAACTTCAAAAAGTGGATCTTCTGCTTGGTATGATAATTCAGGAAGAAGTTCTGCATTGCATCCAGATGCTCTTGGTTCAGCTGATCTTTCAGAGAAATCATCTAGGCAGTTTGTCGATGAGTTTGCTGAGAGGATCAGCCAAGAAGTAACAACTTCCAAAGCACAAGAGATGGAAGTTACAGGAACAAAGTTGACACTTGAAGTTGGTGGTAATCAAACCTACAGCTCGAGGCAACAAGGCACTAAAAATGATGTTCAGTCAAAGGAGCATGATTCTAGTTATTCCTCTGGGTATCCTGGGACCAAAGGTCCTTCTGATGAGATGTGGAATGTCACTGAACCATCTATTGAACAAGATCTAGTAGCCAAAGAAACAGAGATCAGCAAAGAAAACGGGAAAACAATTGTTACTAGATCTGGGAGGTCCTTGTGGGGCATAATTTCTGATGTTCTTCGATTACGTTGGGGTTCACGTGCTGGTTCCTCCACATCAGCTGGAAGATCAGCTGAGAGAAACTCACCAAACAAGTCTGAAAGTGACACTTGGTTTTCTGGGCAGGAGCATGAGGAAACCACTAAAACTAATGTCATAGACGAAACTAGTGTACTACCTCAAGCCATGACCTCTGATAAGTTAAAACCAGGTAGACATTATGCCCCAAGCAAGGTAGAGGTGTATGACAATAAACTGAAGGACACAGGAAAACATCTTGAAATTGGATCGTCATCATCAAATACATTGGAAAGTGGATCAATGTCAGTAGGTGCCTCTTATACTTATGGAGAGGTAAATGCTAGTTGGAATGAAGATAATAAAGATTTGAAAGCCACTACATCTCGCACACCAAACGTGGAATTACCAATTTCAATACCTGCAAGAGGGCCTCCTATTGCTGAAGAAATTGTAAGCATTGGTGGATCTGACATGTCTGGAGGAGCTGAGTTAGTGGTGCCAATCAAGGATTCTGTTGCTCCTTTGCAGTCTGAATTGTCTGGCTCAGAGAGAAAGGATGTAGAGTTAAAGCAAAGGAAGCTTCAACGGAACAAACAAGTCTTAAAGGATAGGTTTGATGACTGGGAAGAAGCCTATCAAAGAGAACTTGAACAGCGTAGAATAGATGAAATGTTCATGAAGGAAGCACTTTTGGAAGCTAAGAAAGCTGCTGATACATGGGAGGTCCCTGTTGGTGCTGTTCTTGTGCAGCATGGGAAAATTATTGCTCGAGGGTGCAACTTGTAAGCATTGTGATATTAATATTACTTCATTCTTTTTTTCTGATTGCCTTAGTTTTTTTATTTTATATCTAAATATTCGTTTCAGAGTGGAAGCATTACGGGACTCCACTGCTCATGCAGAGATGATTTGTATACGAGAAGCTTCAAACCTTCTTCGGACATGGAGACTATCTGTAAGTCTTCCTTGTAGGATATTGATATTTATTGTGATACCACACTGAAAGTTTCATATTCAATTTTTTTTTTGTTTCTGTATAAATTTGCTCATATGACTAATTTTTCATGTGAAAAATGTTCCACCACTTTTATGTTAAATATATCTATTGCAGGCAGCAGCAGATCTGCAATATTTACTTTCACAGACCAAGGAAGTTGCCACTGCACAGAAATTTATAAATTTAAATAAAGTTTATAAATTAAAATAAATTAAATTGTGCATATTTTATTTATTAATAATAATTATTTTATTATATGAAATAAGATAAATTAAAGAGATGAGGTTTTTAAAATTGATGAAGACATGGGAGAATCTATCAAGAAAATTAAACATCGTTCAAAAAACAAGGTTTATTTGCATACGTGCAATGCTGGATATAATTATTGAAACATCCAATTAAGAGTATATATTAACAAGATGAAGTCATGTTTAAAGAAGGTGAAGTTACTGAAAGAAATTGAGAAAATAACATTGGGATCAGACTACTTTATAATCTATCACTCCCTAACTCCCTAGTGCTTTTATCTAACGATTCATAATTCTGAAAAACCTTCTGTGGTGATCTTTTATTAAAAGAGAAGAAATTCATTAATAAAAATGAGGAATAAAAAGATAGGAGGTTAGGATATCCTCCATAAGAAAACTACAACAGGACAAAAATTAAGAAGAACCAGCAAAACAGAGCTCAAGAAAATCAGTAATGTGTAAGGAAATCTGAAATGCCAACCCCTTAAAAGTGTCAGGGAGCCAAACACCAAAGAAAAACCCAATTTTGATTGCTTTATATCTATTGCTATTTAATTTAGTCAATATTAATAAATAATGTCACCAAAAATAATGCTCTTCTAACAATGGAGAGAAAGAGATTGTGATATAATTGCATGTTTAATCACCTAAAGCAATATTTAGTACAGGGGAATTGAAGTGAAAAAAGTAAATGATCTTTGTTTCTATACTTGCCTGTGGTCCTAATAGATGAATCATTTCCCTCCTTAAAATTCTTCCTGACAAACATTGCCTGAAAGTAGTAATTTAGTCTTCCTTGTGCAATGTTTGATTTCTATCAGTTCTGGTATTTACACAACTTGATAAATTAGTTTAAGGATAAAATTTTCCCATTTTCAGGACACCACACTTTACGTAACGCTTGAGCCATGTCCCATGTGTGCTGGTGCTATCCTTCAGGCAAGAATAGACACTCTTGTGTGGGGTGCTCCAAATAAGCTTCTTGGAGCTGATGGTAGCTGGATTAGGTATGAAGCCAACGTGCTTTTTTTTATTGCTTATAATTATGTTACAAGGAAGGCTTTATTGATTTAATAATGTTTCATCAATTTCACCTAAATTTGGCTGAATTGGTATTTACGAACATTTATTTGCCGTTGGTTACCTTTAGTTTGTTATCTTTAGTTAAATTGGCCGAGACATAAAAAAACTGATTGGGAAAAGAGAGATTGCACACATGCAAAATGATACTATAATAAGAATAGTACCACAATACTCTCAATCATTATGCATATCATAACATTTGGTATTCAACAACTAGATGGTTACTGTTAGTTTTTTTATGTCAAATTCCATACTTTCTTTTTTATCTAGACATCATCAATGACTATGAAACATGTGTTTTACTCAGAAAAAGTGATTTAACATCAGACAGTTCATTGAACCAGTCAAGGCAATGATTCAATGTTTCAACAGTGATTTAATTGGTCTTCATAAAATTATCACAACCATTAAATATTTAAACAATGGATAAAATAATATTAAAAATATAATATCATAATTTTATGGCTAAAATCTTAAATAAAACAAATTATAGGTTCTTAACATTTAAAATATATAAGATAAAATATGTTATCATACTTGAAATTTCAATATTAGTCATCATATTTATTAATAATAACAAGATTATTGTATAATAAAAAGAAAATAAGAAATATGTTAGGTTATTTTAATTTTTTTGAAAAGAAAAGAAGTTATAATGGTGTATTATTAAGTATTTAATATTTACCTGGTTTAAACCACTTTTTGATTGATTTTCTGGTTCTTTTACCGGTACTTCTTCACGTCAGTTTTCTGGTTTATTTGAACTGGTTACTTGACTGGTTCACTGATTTTCTGTTCAAACCGGCAGCATGGTTTTTCAAACAGAGACAAATAGTGTGTAAATATTTTTTTGCTAACTTTCATTTAATCATATCATGTGTGATTGGTTTATTGACTTTTATAGTATCTATCTTAAAAGTTGTATGAAGGACAAATTATCATGTCTGATTAGTTTATTGATTTTTATAGTAACTATCAGCATGGCTGAAAATACAAAAAAATACTATAATGATATTGTATGTTTATTAAACCCTTTTACTTGTGTTATATAGATGTCATTTCTGAATCCAACCCTGTTCTCAACATTTCATGGGAATTTCTTCTAATTTACCTTTCCAGAAACTTACTGAGTTGCTTTTCTTCAACTGTAATGGGATTACAACTTATGCAGGCAGGCGTTTCCAATTGTTTTCGTAACTGAAATTGAGTCCTCTTTTGAAATTTTTCTTCAAAGCTCAAATATTGCTTATAACTCCTTGTTGAACCTTTTTTGCAGGCTTTTCCCTGATGGAGGAGAACATGTATCAGAACGAAGAGATGTGCCACCTGCCCCAGTTCATCCATTCCATCCAAAGATGAAAATAAGAAGAGGGGTCTTAGCCAACGAGTGTGCAGATGCAATGCAGCAATTCTTTAAGCTAAGAAGGAAAACGAAGAAAGAGGAAGCCCCAAAGGACCCTTCTGGCCTTCCTGTTTCTCACCACCACCCTTCCAAGATACTCAGCAAGATACACGACGTTTTCCACATAATGTTCTGTTTATGAAAGACCACATTTTCCCATGTTTTAAATGAGCTGCTAAATTTTTTTTAAACTTGAATGACTGGTCATTGTGAAAAGTACAATGTTCGATTTATCTAGAGTATTCAATCAGTTAACCTGTCATGAACAAAAATTTCAGGCGTTGCCGAGCCAATGTTGTCAACTTTAATTTCAAGTAATGACTTCAAACGCTTAAGATGATGACTAGAATGTAATGATATAGTAAAGCCTGTCTGTCACTGTCCCCTTTCATTTATTTTGAAAGGGTTGTGATTGGGTGAATATGAGATCACTTGCAAGAAACATAGAGATAGAGTATGTACAACGATTAGACTGCTGATAAAACATCACAATCAATGTGAAATGCTAACCATCTAGTACTAACAGAAAGTGATGGAGACCTCGTACTTGTATATAGGTATGCGTAGAAAATAGTAGGTGAAATCATGTTCTCATTAACATGAAACTTTTTATTCATTCCACCACCTTTTGTCTAGGCAAATATGACCATAATATTAACCTTGAATGGTGAGGCTGTGATAGAAGTCTAAATGACTAGGACTTAGGATTTGAAGGGTCCCTCTTGATGCAAGGGAAGCTAACTTGTTAGATGATTAATGTATAAATGATGTCACAATCACTTGAAGGCTACATCCTTCCTGCCACAGATGGTTCACACCATACGTTTCAACCTTGTGCTTCACCATAGCTCATATATAAAATGCAAACTCTCATCATTCCCAACCACATAACAACATTCAACTTACCATGGCTGTAGTGTTCTGGACATTGGCTTTAGCATGCCTCTGCTTCCAGCTATCTTCCAATGCACAAGCACCTGCAACCCTGCCCCCAGTGCAGTTGCCACCTGCAACCCCAGCTGCAACATCTCCCTCTTCTAGCACACCACCGATGGCAACACAACCACCACCAGTGGTGGCATCCCCTCCCACCACGAGTACGCCACCGGTGACATCTCCGCCCACCACAACCACCCCACCACCTGCAAATGTAGCACCTGTGACACCACCTGCTCCCAAGGTTGCACCAGCTTCAAGTCCCAAAGCCCCACCACCCCAACCTCCACCAAAAACACCTCCTGTCTCAGCTCCCACATCACCACCCCCAGTACCGCCACCGCCAGTTGCTACACCACCACCATTGCCACCACCAAAGATAGCCCCAGCACCAGCCATAACACCCCCAGCTCCTGCACCAGTAAAGGAAACACCAGCACCTGCACCTGCAAAGCCAGCACCAACTCCTGCTCCAGTTCCTCCACCACCAACACTTGCACCAACACCAGTAGAGGCACCAGCACCGGCACCAACATCACATAGACATAGAAGGCACAGGCACAGGCACAGGAGACATCAAGCACCAGCTCCAGCACCAACAATTATCCGCAAAAGTCCCCCAGCACCACCTGATTCCTCTGCAGAATCAGACACAACACCAGCACCATCACCAAGTTTGAATTTGGTAATATTTTGTCTAATGAAATACCAAATTACAATCATATATTGATACTTGCCATATTTACCAATGTGTCTCATCATTATCACTCTTTTGATCACTTTTTTTTTCTCCTTTCACAGAATGCCTCTCCATCAATTCACCAGCAAGGGAGAAATATATGGGCAACAGCTGGACTTGCAGTTGCTGTTTTGCTGGCTGTCACTGGCTACAGCTGCTAGCAGTCTCATGGTGACCAAGGATTCGCTTTAATGAGTTATTTGGTTTGCAAAATATAAAATTTTTAATGTGCATAGATCTAAATAATGAGAATCTATACCTATGATTCTTATCTTCTTTTTGTTATGATCTTTGCTCAGAAGTATTAATGGATATGCATTTTTGAATTATTGAAATAATCAAGAAATGTCAAACAAAACTTGATCAGTTTCTGAGTCTATGTTTATTTTGTCTCCATTGTTATACGTTTCAACTAATTTGTGATGCCGTAGACATCCTGCACAATAGTAAGGTGAAATGTCAATTACTTAACACAATAAGAATTTGCATAGCAAAATTTTTGAAGGTTTCCAAAATGAAAAGCATACTCAGGAACACAAGATTAGAAGGTAGCCACAGAAAGGGCTGCTAGGCTAAGACCATGAACATAAATGAACTTTTAAGATCTGCATACATCCAATACATTGGTCATTTCAAAAGTTAATGAACTTTCAGAACAAGCTGACACTCATCAATGCAATCCAGTAACTTCCTTTGTATGATGAGCACCAAACTCAAGTCTAGGAGAAGTTAGAGGGCTGAAAATTTACTTTTCTATTCTTGAAGCAAAGTTGATATCCCATTTTAATATTTGTAGAATAAAGATATGGTCCAAACTGGTGAAGGGTAGATGTCCAACAAAGGTATACAGTCTGAGCGAATATTTGGACGAACTTTTTAATAAAACTTTTAGAGAAAAAATTTTAAAAATAAAATAATTCATAGAATAAAATTATCTTATTCATAAATTAAAATTAACTTGTTCGTGAGCTAATTTGTAATTTTGTTTCCAGATTAACGTATCAAAATATAGATTTTTAAACTTATGTATAAATTAATTTTAATTTATGGACAAACTTATTTTACTTTTATCTATTTATTGTGTGTTTTTAAAAGTATTTATGAATAAATTTGTTAAAAACATTTTAATTGAAAGAAACTATTTTAATATAAAAAATTTGATTTTCAATTAAACATATGAATAAAATATTCATTCTAACATTTTTTTAACTTATCATTCGGAAAATTCTCCTATATCCTTATTACTATATGATTTAATAGTGTCTACTCTTATCAATGTTTCAGTCATCACTTTACTTGCATGTACAAATTGTTGCATTTTTATAGGCAATAGGTACTTTTCTTTTTTGTAAATCTTATATGTCTACCCTTATCTCATTTGAATATTGTTCTAGGAATGGATTAGTTATCTTCCAACCATGTTCTCCTAAACTGTTATGATGAAACCTTAATTTCAAATCAAACACTGGTGAAGTTTCTAACCTAAGAGAATTAAAAGAGACTACTACCAACCACAATGAAGTTCTAAAAGGACCTTCTAGTTGTTTGTGAATTTTTTCTAATGAAGTTCCTGGATTACCTCCAGAGAGAGGGGTAGAATTTACCATATACTTGGTATCAGGATCAAAACTTGTGTATGTAACCCCCTATAAGATGTCACCTCTAGAATTAGCAGAATTGAAGAAATAAATAAAGGTACTATTGGACAAACAATTCATCAGACCTAATATTTCACATGTAAAAAATATTTAATAATTTAATAAAAATTCAAATATGAATAACACATTTTCATCTTCAATCCTTGAACAAAGCTTTGAAGTTGGTGTATACTAGAGGACAAAAGTTTGAAAAAATGAGTTGGCGTATACTTGATGAGATTGTAATGTGTTCAATTAACATTGAATCCATTGTCTTGATCAAGATACACTTTGTTCTTTAACATGTATTTCAATTTATAATTCTTCACCTTGAAGCATATTTTCTTCTTCCTCGTCTTATTAATCTTTTTCTACATTTTCTTCAAGAAACTCACTAAGCATTATTGATCTAAACAACTTTGGTCCTTGTGTCTTCTTGGTGGTACTCCACTACGCAATCATTGACCCATAATCTTCAATCATTTTGTTTCTCATTTCCTTTTGTCTCATATCCTTCTTAAACTATCTTTTTATTTGTTTCATTTCCTCTTGACTCATTGCATTGTACTTTGATTTTTCGTAGATGTTTTTTTATGTTGTTTATCTTGTTTGTCTTTTGGGAACCTCTTAGAATTCACTTCTTCTTCTGCTTTTTGTTTTTGTGGTTGTTGTTTGCCAACTTTAATCAAGTCTCTTTCAATGGTTTCAAGCCAAGATTTAGAATTTTCTTATTTTGCAAATTTTTTTTTCTTTGGAACAAATTCTAAGGATCTTTTAATGGATTTTATCCTTACTCTTGAATCATGAATGATGGTTAACTATCCTCTCCTTCTAATGTTGCCTTGGTTGAATATCTTGTTCACTCACAATAGTGGAAAGAATGTTCTTTTTATTTTTGCCCTCAACTTCAAACTTAGTCAAACTGAATTATCCCTTAATAGAAACTGTAGGGACCTTAGTTGTCATATCAATACTTGTTATTTCTTCAAGATTGATTTGGATCCTTTCTAGCAATTATTTTCTTGTTTTAATGTCAGGTAGGTCCAAATTAATAAAATTCTTTTGAGTCTTGTCAAGAGCTTTCATTTTATGTTTTGATGTTGCTTCCTTGTCCACGAGATGAAAAGAATATGATAATGTTCAATCAAATAAGACATGACCAATGATACAAATTATAATATCATAATATACACATATTACGTAACATTTATCTGAGTGTTCAAGTATTATAAACAAAAATTACATTCGTAAACAAAAACATATAACTATAAAATATCATGGGTTAACATCTTTAGTTTTTGTCACATATGTCTAAAAGATCACTCATTTATCCAATACAATAATAAATACATAACATAAAAACTAGAAACAACCTAGTACAATTGGTAAGCATAAACTAAGAAAACACAAATCATAAACAATCAAATTTTGATTACATGGTACTCTTAGTCCACGAAGTCAAATAAAGTATCATCAATTTCATATTCAAAGGTAATCCTGAAGGTTTCTCAAATATAGTGACAAGCATGTCCTCCCTAATCCACTTTAGTTCACCATCATTGTTTATAGTATTTCTTTAAGTTTCATTTGATTGATTAAATTTGCCACTTATGTTAAATAAATCTCTTGAAACTTTTTTTATAATATAATATCTCTTTTCTTCTATAGGGTGTTGGGTATAAAAGCATTAGTGGACCTGAGTAGCTAGCACAAAAAGATAATTTTGGTAACCTATTTTGTTGAAATATACACAAGTAAGACCATACTTGTCTTCTTCATCTTCAAACCACACAATTGAACATCACAAATTTGAAGTTGTCATAATAATCTAACTCAAATTATATTTGATGTTATAATTGAGTTGAACTATTATAGTAGCTTTAAGTTGTTATGTTCAATTGTGATTTGAGGTTAAAGAAGGCAAGTATGGTCTTACTAGTGTCTATTTCAACAAAAGATGTTACCAAAATGATCCTTTTATATTAGTTACTCAAGTCCATCGATGCTTTTATATCCAATACCTTTTAAGAAAAATAGACAATGTATGATGAAGAAAGTTCAAAGAGATTTATTTAACATGGGTGACTAGTTTAACCAATCAAATGATACTGAAATAAATGCTACAAACAATGATGGTGAACTAAATTAAGTTAGGGAGGACATGCCTATCACTATATATGAGAAACATTTAAGGTTGGGAGGAAAGTACTACTGAAGATGAAATTGATAGCACTTTGTTTGACTTCATAGACTATGGATAAAATTAGATCAAAATTTAATTGTCTATGATTTTATGTTTTTAGTTTATGTTTACACATTGTACTAGCTTGTTTTTGGTTTTTACGTTATGTAACACTTAACTATTATGGTATTGCTTAAAATGAGTGATCTTTTAGACTTATGTTACAACCACTAAATATGTCAACTAATAATATTTTGCAGTTATAGGTTTTTTTAGTGATATTTTACACTATGTTTTTGTTTACTAATACAATTTTTACTTGTAATACTTGAACATCTATATAAATGTTACATTATACATTATATGAGTATAGTATGATATTATGATTAGTACCATTAACCGTGTCTTATTTGATTGAACATTATCATGTTCATTTCATCTCATGGATAAGGAAGCAACATCAAAACATAAAATGAAAGCTCTTGATAAGGCTCAAAGGTATGTTACTAATTTGGACCTACCTAAAGTTAAATTAGCAAAGAATTGCTTAGCATGATTCAAATCAAACGTGAGAAAGTAATAAGTATTGATATGCCAACTAAGACCCCTATGGTTTTTGCTGAGCAACTATTCAGTGTGTCTAAGTCTGAAGTTGTAGAAAAAATTGAAAAGAAAACTCTTACTACTATTGTTAAAGAACCACAAAATATTCAACTGATATAAATTTAGAAGGAGAATATACTTCACTAAGTCATTCATGATTCAAGAGCAAGGATAGAAGTCACTAAAAAAACCTTACTTGATGTTCGTTCCAAACAAAAATCAAAGAAAAGAAATCTTGAAAAAGAAGATAATTCTAAATTAAGGCTTAAATCATTGAAAGAGGCTTGATTGAAGTTGGCAAACAACAACCACAAAAACAAAAAACAATAGAAGAGATGAATTTTACGATAAACAAAAAAATAACAACATAAAAAAACATCATCTATGAACATAATCAAAGTACAATGCAATGAGTCAAGAGGAAATGAAAAACAAAAACAAAAGGATAGTACAAAAAGGATATGAGTCAAAGATAAATGAAAAAAATTGAAATACAAAATTATTAAAGATGATGAGTCAATGACTAGGCACTGAAGAACCACCAAGAAGGCACAAGGACAAAAATTGTGTAGAACTTGAAGAAAATGTAGAGAAAGAAGAACAAGAGGGGAAATAAAAAAATGTGCTTCAAGATCAACATTTATAAATTGAAATATGTGTTGAAAAACAAAATGTTTATCTTGATCAAAACATTGAAATCAATACATGAAGATAATATTACAATCTCAAAGTTTACTTTTCCATTTCATCAATTTTTAGCTTTTAGTCATGTTTAATGTCAAAATAGGCCCAAACAAGAAAAGAACACAAGGACCAATAAAATATTTACAAATACTTGCAAGAAATAGTGAGACTATCTAAAAGTTATCTTGGACAAAGATGAAGAGTCTATTAGTTCTAATGACAAAGGTATGTCTTGCTTGAATTATTTTCTTGGAACCATAATAAGGAATTTAGACTTTTGTCTTCTAATATACACAAACTTTAAAGATTTGGTCAAGAATTACAAGGATTGAATATGGAAATATGTTATCATATTTGAATAAATTTTTTATCTATGATTGAATTATTAGATATTTATAATATGTGAATAAACATAATTTTTTTTAAGGATAAATTTATTATTCCTGAAAAAAGGAGAAAAAGTAATTTTAAACCATAGAATGATGCATGGAGGCGATATGCATGCTATATTAAGAGAATATTTGTCGTGTCTAACAATTTGAAACAATCTTAAAAAACCTTCAATAATTTTAAACAATTTTAATTAGGTTTTTAAGAATCTGGTCAAGCTGATGATAAGGCTGAACATAAGTTTTTAAACAATTTGGTCATGTTGGTAGCGAGGTTGAACATAGTCAATAATCCAGTTAAGCTAGTGACGAGGCTAAATATAATTTGCTTTTAATAATTCAACCAAGCCGGTGGCGAGGTTAAATATAGTTAGCTTTTAATAATCTAACAAAAACGAATGCGAGACTGATCATCGTTAATGTTTTATAGTCGAGCCAATGACGAGGTTGAATATAGTCAGCTTAATAATCTAGCCGAACTAGTGACAAGGCTTATCATAATCAGCCTTTTATTAATTTGGTCTAAGTTGGTGACATAATTAGCGTTTTATTAATCCAGTTCAAATTCAATGGCCAGTTTTATCAATCTGATTGTGCTAATGGATGAGTCTTATCAATCTATGTCAGGTGGGTGAAAGTTTTATCAATTTGAGTCAGCTTTTAATGTTCCTTGAGGTGTTGTGGTTATATGATGTCTACTAAAACAAACCTTCAACAATAATCAAGTTAATGAGTAAATATATTCTCATAATATTTAACCAGTCCTACCTCCACATTAAATTTTGAAGGACTTGATGGTCGAATACGAGTACCTAGAGTACGTGACAAGAATGAGGAAGGTGCAGAAACTCTTTCCCTGGTGAACATTCAAGAATATATATATATATATATAATTTACAACATTATTGTATATGGATTAGATATAAAAAAGCCCCGTTATAATTTTCACTCTAAAAATGCAGCAGGCAAATTCGAACTTGCAACTCATGGAAGAATTTTTTCTAGACCCGATTTCAAGTCATCGTGGTATTGAAGTGAAATTTTCAGTATCAAAGCAGCAGAATTGATTTGTATTTATTCATTCACAATTAAAATAACAAGTTGACATCGTTATGTGCCTCACTAAGCAAATGTGATACTTTGAGGCCCTCTTGCAATAGATTATCATTTTGAGATGGGGTTTCCTCCTGGGTTTGAGTCGTACTAGAAACATTGGAACAATTCGAAAGGAGCATGTCTCAATTAAATAAAGACTAAATCAAACTTAGATGCATCTTTCACATTTAATTTAAAAATATAAACTTCTATTGCATATTCTCAGTATTAAAAGTCAGCAACTCAATCACTGCATTGCTTGATTTCTTCTCCGATGAGGCTGAATCTACAACCATACCTACCTACCCGCCTACTGTCATGTGTTTGAGTGATGATAAATTAACATCACTAATTATCTTATGCATTTATTTGACACTTATATTTATTATTATTTTATTATTTATATAATATTTTATTAAATAAAGCAATTGTTAGATGGGTGGAATGAATGAACAGTGATCTGTTGATAAATTGTTGTTGATGCGGTGCGCGAAGAACACAAGTTCACAGCACCCTTTTTCTCTTGATTTTTGTTTCACAACATGTTGGTTTAATTGTGAATAGAAAATGAAAAGCAAAAGAAGCATGCAGCCACATATAATACCATATGATACGCTCATGGTTAATGAAACGAAAACCGAAAATCAATGCATTACCTCAACTCCTACAACCCCCCAATACTAAAGATAGCCCCAACACCAGCAAAAACACCTCCAGCCCCGGCACTAGCACCTGCAAAGCCAGCACTACACCTGCAAAGCCAGCGCCAACTCCATTGCCTATTCCTTCACCAACCGCAGCACCAGTACTAGTGATAGAGGTACCAACACTGGCGCCTGCTTCCCATAAGCATACAAGGCACAGGCACAGATACAGACACAGGAGGCATCAAGCACCAGCTCCAACAATTACTCAAGACTTCCCCAGTACCACCAGATAGCACAGCAGAATCAGACCCCAACACCGGCACCAATTCTGAATTTGTTAATATCTTTGTCTAGTAAAATACCAAATTACAATTATACGAATATTAGCCAAATTTTAGAATATGTTCTATCAGTATCACATTGTTTTGATAACTTTTTTGCCTCTCAGAATGCGGCACCATGAAACCCGGAAAGGGAGAAATATATGGCAACAGATAGATTAGCTATAATGTTTTGCTTTCTTCAATTACTGTTATAATAGAATATTCATGTGGTATTTTATCTGATATTCCACGCCTGATACATGTTTCTTCTTCCAATAAAATTCTTGGGATTGCAATGCGATTGTATCGGTTCAATAAGTGGGAGCAGAATAAAGCATTCATAACAAAGACTGTCTAATCTTGATTCAATACATTTCTATTAGAGACTCTTAATTTCTCTTGAACCATAGTAATATATTATTTTGATCAAACTCTTAACTTGTTTATTTCTCTTGAAATATTTTTAATGTTTATTTTAGTTTTGTACACGTCTTTTCTTAGTAGACCTACATCTATGTAACATAGGAGTTACATCTTTAATAGTATACCAGTAGACATTTCTTCATTGCCAAGCATTTTCAATTTCCCCTTGAATTTTATCAAAAAATATTCCTACATTTTACACGAATCCATTTCGCAATACTGGAATTTCTATTCTTTACACTGAATTACATGAAATTTTACCTAATAGCAATCTCATGGTAACCACAGATTTGTTCTAATGAGGAATTTTGGTTGCAAAATGTAAATTATTTCCGGTGCATAGAATAATGAGAATCTATAACTATGATTCTTTCCTTTAATCAGCCCAAATGTCTCTACTTCTATAAGTTATTACATCAAATTCGGTCAGTTTCTGAGTCGATATTTATTTTCTCCCGAAAGTCATACTCTGTGATAAGTCCAAGATTATCAACTAATTTGTGATGCCGTAGACATCCTGCACACTAGTAGGATGAAATTCAAATTATTTACATAGAATAAGTGTTCGCATAATATTAATTGTACAAAATATCCATATAGAAAGTGAGAAAATAAAAAATGCATACTTAGCAACACAGGATTAAAAGGTAACCACATAACTGGCTGCAACACCATGGACACAAATTAACTTTTTAACACTTGCATTCATGATCCAATGCATTAGACATTCCATAAGTTACTAAATTTTCAGAACGAGCATGAAATCCAGTTATTTCCCTTATATGATCAGCACCAAACACAAATTGCAGTAGAGGATAAATGGCTGGGACTTTTATTTTATTGTAGGAAAAAAATGGTGTTCCATGTTAATAATCTACAGAATAAAGATATGGTCCGTATTAATATTCCAAATACACATAAACGTGGAGTTCATATGGCACGTAGCTAAAAGCAGAGTTGGGCTTGGCAATGCAGTTGATCTTCTTGCAGCTGAGAGAGATGTTGGCGTTGAACAAAGCTGATTCCCCCTATTGGACAGAAAGAACCTTCTATAATGAAGAGTGGGATGTGAGAGAAAGCCCTCTAGTTGAGTAAGAGAACTGAAAGTTTCAAGCCAGTAAAATCCGTTAGTGGGGGAGTTAACCCAGAGATTCGTTAATCAATTCTTTCTTTTGAAAATGACCAAAAAGAGGACTTGCTTGTAATGGTGGGCAAGGCAGTTATGTCATCAAGGGGAACCTTTTAAGCGAGGGAGCTGGGTTGTGAAACCCAGTGTCCACTAGATGGTGAGCTACCAGATTCTTTTTTTCAACCTGCTGGTTAGTCTTGCCCAGGGAATAATGCTTTATGGGGAACCAAGTCTCCATCTATAAACCTTGAAATAATGGCAGTTAGCTGCTCTCAATGACGAAGTCTCGAAACAGATTCCAAGTTCCATCTCTCAAATAAAAGTATCAGCGAGTAAGATCCAGGCAGGAGTCACTAAAGAGACCGGTGCACGAGAGTTGACAAGATGCCTGACTTCGAGGGAGTTAAGCCAACCATTATCTAGAGGAGATGAGGAGAGAACTGACCGATAGGAAGGGATAGAGATAGGTATCAACAATTCCATTGTTAGGCTTTCGAACAACAAAAAGGATCAAGATTAAACTTATTAACAAAATGGACCAATTGACCGAAATGGATGGGAAATCAAGAAGCCGGCACTAGATCAAGTTCAAATGCTTGACCATCTTCGGCTGATGACTTCATTTACGAGGAATTAACGAAGGAAGTGAATCCCAACTCAATTTCTTGTGACATTGAGGTTGACGAGCAAAAGGGATAGGCTTCGCTTTTGAAAGAAAGCCAACCAACCCGCAAGAAAAAGCAGAAGAGGAAGCTACTCTTTAGCAATCTCCTAGCTTGGCATTGAACTCTACATCAAGCATTCTATTGCAAGTGTCCAAATCTCTATGAATTCTCTCACATTATGCACATATGAAAATGCAACTCTGAAACTCGGAGAACTACATTCAACCTTAGCTTCTAGAAGAGGGTAATTGCAGAACTTGTGTTCTTGTGAAGGAGTGTGTCTAGGCTAATACGTATCACACAATGAACCAAAGGATGTGAAAGAAGCACTGAAGGGCAAAAAATGATTTCTAGCTATGTAAGAAGAACTGCATCAATTTGAAATAAATCAAGTTTGGGATCTTGTTGAAAGAACAAATACACAACAGGCAATTGGCACAAAATGGGTATTTAGAAATAAGCTTGATGAAGATGGCTTATCATAAAAAAACAAAGCAAAACTGGTCGCAAAAGGATATAGCCAAGAAGAAGGTATTGACTTAATGAAACATATGCACTAGTAGCAAGAATTGAAGCCATAAGAATCTTGCTTGCATTTGCATCACTCAAGGAGTTCAAACTGATGTTAAGAGTGCTTTCTTGAATGGATATAAAAAGGAGGAAGTATATGTAGAACAAACCCTCTCTTTGAAGATTTTGAGAAGCCCAATCATGTTTACAAGCTCAAGAAAGCACTATATGGATTAAAACAGGCTCCAAGGTCTTGGTATGAGAGGTTAAGTAAATTCCTTATCTTAAGATCTAAAAATTGATTCAACCCTCTTTATCTTAAGATCTGAAAATTGTTTTCTTATTATACAGATTTATGTTGATGACATAATTCTTGGGCCAACTAACCCCATATTACGTTAAGAGTTTGCTAGTATGGTGCAGAGGGAATTTGAAATGTCCATGATGGGAGCTTGATGATAGAACCTTCACTTCCAAAAGCAAATACTGTAGTGAACTCCTGAAGAAATTCAATGTGTATTCCTCAAAACAAGCTGTTACACCAATGGCTACAAACTGCTACTTAGATGCAAATGAAGGAGGTAAATCTGTAGACCAAACAATGTAAAGGAGTATGATCAGATCTCTCCTTTACCTTACAGAAACTAGACCTTATATAATGCAATCTTTGTGTGTTTGTGCAAGGTCTCGATCTAAATCACAAAGAATCACACTTAACTACATTGAACAGAATTTTAAATGTTCACAGACTCAGGAAAAATAATAGATACCTGAACAAAAACAGCACCCCGTTCATAAGCTAGCCGGTTCACAAGCCTCTCTGTTCTTTCACCACACGCACAACATGTAAACTGTACAAGCAAACGTCTTCTTGGAAGATTCAAGTCAATACTAGCACCCTACAAATGCAAAGCATATTTATATATCAATATCAAAAGCTATAGAAAAAATTAATATTTGTGAGGAAGATCATGCAACATGATCTCTACCATCGAGAAATATACAATCAAGACCGTATGTCCATAACAACCAATCAAAAAAATAAGTTTGCCTTCAGAATATCATTATGGAGGAAACTAAAAGCTACTCTTCTAATTTTAGATTTACAACTACATAATGAAGTGCTAGACAGTCAATAACAAGAATGAGTCATGGCGTGATAGATGGGAAAAATGAATTGAGACATATAAAACAAAAACTGCCAAGCCTTACTGGAGAAAATGTTTGAGGTTAGAAAACAGAGTTAAAACAAGATAACATTTTTTTAATAATTATTGAAACATAAATTTAACAAAACATAACCAAAAATAGTCAAAATACAACCTCAGTCAGAAAATCAAAAAAGTAAAAACCATACAAGTAACTCGTTTTCTCTTCCTTTCTTACGAGTTTAATTTATATACACTTTCAAGGTAATAAATCTTTGCACAGACATTAAATAAGAATCCATCCCATCGTTATATTATATTTAAGAATAGGATAACAAAGTAAAATGTTCAAATGTTATTAGATACATATGAAGCTTTTTTCAATGTCATTCTACATGTAAATAGTGAGTTTGCTGACTTTTATGATAAGCATTTTCAAAGTGACACTAACAATAATTTCTAGTTCAAAGTGCATATAATAATGCTCCCTCTCTCTCAAAATGATTGAAATCTAAGGTTTGTTTTACTGGTAGTAAGAAAAAACAATAAATATATCACTTACTAAAACTATTTTATTAAAATAACTTCACCAAGTGGGTGATATATAACGTTAATGTAATTTATTTGAGGACAAATTAATAATAATATTAACATTAATATCAATGATAATGAAATAACTCACTGACCGCTTCAGAATTGGGTGATTCCGGTTCTGGGGCAGTCCCAGAATCATCACCCATCAACCCATGTACTCTAAACACCCGACGAGCAAGCGATGGTGCTGCCACTTTTGCACAAATTCTTGACCTGAAAGAAAAATGTTAGGGTTCAAATTGAAGAGAAAGAAAAGGGAATTTTGAATGGAAACCGAACCTGAAGAGTCTATTTGAAGGATTGAAGCAGATAGATCTAACATGTTTAGGGGTTTTGTGAGAAAGAGAAGGAACGAACACAGTGCCACAGTACAGTGCGCTTGCCGCCATTGCTCATTCGTTTGTATCAAACAACTCAGTTTGAGAGAAATAGATGATGATACAGAGAATTTATATTTTCTTTTTTTTTCTTATAGATTTGAACTTTAGTATCTTTCATTTTGTCTTTTATTTTAAATTTTAAATTCGATTTTATGTATTTTTTTAAAATAATAATGCTTGAAAAAAATTATATTATAAATAAAATTATTAATTGTAAATATAATTTATGTTTTAAAATTATTTTTAATTATAAATTTTAATTATATAACAATAAACATTTATTTGAGTTTCAAACTTTGATTGGTTCACATATTTTTAAATTAAAATAATATTTTCAAAATACACAGGGGAAATCTAAAAGCATATAAAAGTGTGTTTGTTTAAAATATCATTTAAGTATAAGTCGTTGGAATTAAGAAGTTAGGAGTTTTATAAAAAAATAATATATTTTAGATATCGTTAGTTTCTAAGGTAATAGTTATAATATGATTTACTTCATTTTTATTTTAATGGTAAGGGATGAAAATGTTGCACTTCCATAAAAAGAAAAGTTATTTTTAACCATCTTATAACTTGTATTTCAACTCTTAATTTATTATTTTGACTGTTTTAAATTTTAAATTAACAGATTAAAAGTACATAGCGAAAAGTATAAACACACGAATTTACATTGCTAGATATTCATATTGTTTTAAGAAAATATTTTCATGAATTATTGATTCCCGTAAAAGTTATCATTTATACTTTTACTATGTTTTTCCACAAATTTCTTCCTTTAGAAGATGATAAAAATGATAAATACTCTCAAGACAATATAAAAAAGTAATGGTTCAATAGTTTATTAATTTTCATTTTAAATTACTTTTAAGTTTAAATACTAATTCTAGAAACATTAAATGTATCTAAATTCGTGTTTTAAATATCAACAAAGACTGACATCTTTAATTATGACATTTTAAAAAATGTGAATCGCCATAATATAATTTTAAAAGAAACCATCTCCGTAAATCTTAAATTTTAATCACGCGTTTTAAAATTTTGTTAGAAAAATAAATTAAGATAATACTCTTAAATAATTATATATATTGAGTTGTTATATTATTGATTTGAAATATTTATAAAATTTGTTGATAATTAATTAAAAATATGATTTATTTTTTTTAAAATAAAAATTATCTTTAATGAACTAGACTTATATCCCAAGACTTAGATTTAGGTATGGTTTATAATTCAACCACTTTTTATTAGACAATGAAGTATGGTTAGAAATTTAATAACTTTAAATAGACAAAAGACAGTATTATTTAAAAGAGAGTATTATTTGAAAAGTAGTCATTTTTTGTTAAAAGTCTTAGTTATAAGAAAATATTAACAAATAATCATACAGTTGTTCACTTGAAAAGGTATCAAATCCTAAGACAGATACAGTATGAGGTTCACTCTTATTGCTAAAGAACAAAACAATGTTCTATCAACAATCTAAGTTTACAAGAATAAAGAATAGTAGTTACACATTTTGTGGCATAACATTGATGTATATGTGTGTGTATTATTGTTTGTCTAAGTACAAGCTTTATCAAATGAAGATATGTGACTAAGTATTATGTGTATGTTTACATCAGACAAAACAACTGCATATATCTAGATCTGATATAAAAATACTTATGTTTATATTTTTTCTGTAAAAATTTAATCAAAATAACTTGGGTTTATTGATCTTTTCTTTGAAAATCTTTTCCTCGTTTGTAAACAATAAAGTTAAACATGATCATTTTCAAAAAAATTTTTATAGATCAAGTTTTCTTAAAGCATTTTTGTTAGAAACTCGTTCAAAACAATATAAAAAAATATTAGTACAAGTTTGATGGGATTTTAAAATTTATTACTAAATTTCCATTATAATTGATTATTTCGGGAATATATAATCTTGTTCAACATGAGTACAAATACAATAAACAAAGAATCTCAGTTTATAACTTATTCTATTTACACAAATCATATCAAAAACAAAGAAAAAGATAAAAGCTTTGTCTTCTTCTTCTACAAAATTCTTCTTCACACATTGTTTATTGAGCTCCCCCTTAACATAACATCCTCTTTAAATCTTTAACATGATCTTCTCCTTTTCAAACATTATATTCTCAAATGTTTGAGTTTATTTGTCATCATGTTTACATAATAGATTCTCTGAGGTCTTTAGGGAATCCAACAAAACCCTAGGCCTCTAAATTGAAAATATATGAAACCCTGGATTCTGGAACCCAAAGCCGAATGATATACTGTTGAATTTTAATGTGTCATTTTGTCTCATCTTTCTCAATGTAAGACCAAATGGGTTTATATTATATGTCCAACCATCAAATATACCTTATTCATGTTGGGCAACATTATGATTAATTTTCTTCCACAAATGTGCATGTTTAAGCCTTACATGTGTTTAAGTTGTCTCATTCGGAGCCATTCAGTCCAAAGATTGGCATTGATATTTTGTTAGAGCCTTAATTGATGACTTGAAAAAGTTGTGGTGTCCTAAGATATGATATTTCAAAAAATAGCACTTTATGACAAGGGTTGTTTTAGTGTGGACAAATAATGTTTTTCTTGCTTATGGTATGTTGTCTAGTTAGGAAATTCATGGTAAATTGACATTTAAATTATATCATTCAGGGATGGGCGGAGTCAGAGGGATTGTTACTTTATCATAGGTTTTTACTTAATGATCATACGTTTATGAAGAACGAAAATGTATTTAAGAATGAAAAAGTTGAGATGGATAGTCCACGATCTAAGTTGACACTAGACAAGTTTAAAATAAATTGAAGATTTTTTCCAAATTCATTGAGAGCTTTTCATAAACTATTTGACATATTTAAGAAAGCTTACAAGGCTAGAAGTTATTCATATTTTACTTTTGCTTATAATAATATGAAATTATATCAAATGGAAATAAATGGCACATGTCTTATTCATATTTTACTTTTGCTTATAATAATATGAAATTATATCAAATGGAAATAAATGGCACATGTCTTAGTAGTGTTACTATGGAAGAAGTATATGTAGAAAACCTCCTAGATATGAGAATTCTACCTCTTCCAACATTTTTTTTAAAATTAAATAAGATTTTTTTCCGGCGTAAAACAGACTCCTAAAGTTTGGCATTTATTTTTAATAGAAATTGTTTTCCAAAAAGAATACTACATACTACATTATTCTAAAAAGATATCAAGTTTAACTTTTTGATTGTTTAAATATATGTAGAAAATATCATTTTCGGTACTACTACCAGAACTTTCTTGAGGAGCTTGTTAGATTAATGTGAGATGAGTTTGAGTATATTATAATGAATAAATTGAAATTCTTTTAAGACTTCAGATGAAAAGAATGAAACATGATGCCTACATCTATTAAATAAAATATATGAAACAACTTATGAAGAACTTCATGTTAAATGATGTAAAAGAGATAAAAACATCCATGCATCTAATGACCTCAATAAATTTAAACAAAGATTCAAAGTAAGTAAATTACTATGATTGGTTAACTCTTATGCCTTATAATGTTTAGGTTGATATTATATTTATATTTATTTATGCTTGCATTTTCAATCTAAATAATTAACTCATCAAAATAAATTTATTAAAAAGTTACTTAATAACTATTAAACAAAATTTTCATTATCTCATCGAAATAATTAACTTAATTTTGCTTTGATCAAGTGTAATATTAAATATGGATGAGTATAATTTCACTTTATTGGTGGTGTCATAATTTAATATTTTTTAAGGTACTTTTTCTTATTACTACGTAGACACCCTCGATAAATGGAGACCATTTCCCATTAGGTCACATGCATTCTATCAATATTTGATTAGATGGATTACTATTAACATTTCTAATATATTTATATAACATAATTGGATTAATAAAATGTGGAACCATAGATAGATTCCCATTTCACTTGGGAGTGGATTCATTTAATTCAAAATGCACTTGATAAAATATATAGAATGGATAAACCCTTCACTGCATGATAACTTTGGTGGGTTCTTGATTACACTGTGGATGACTTCAGTGAAACCATGATGACAACACTGAAACATTGTACACAGCAAAATGATACACTTCACCGAATTATTTTCAATCTTCATGTAAAATATTTCGGACCAATTGTACGAGGTAAAGATCTAACCCTATCTTTATACTATTTGATTTAGCAACCTTATCCTCTTCAAGTTTTATGCCCTCTTAACAATGAACACAGTTACAAAATCTAACCAATAGGGTGTGCTAGTGTCTCCAACCAACACCTATTGTATAAACCACTCTGAAACTTTGATGCATAATTGGTTGACATAGCTAGTTGCTCAATCTTCTTTATCTAATTGTAGTTGTTAATCAACCATTCAATACTTTGATTATAGGTTTTCCTGCATAGTTTTAATGTTTACAATTACTTCTAATCATTGAGAATTAATATAAAAGCTTTGTACAAATAGTATAACAAAAAAGAGGATTGGTCCATTCATTTTGAGGAATAATTCAATCATATTCATAAAGCATATTAACCTTAACAAATTTATTGGAGAACATGCTTTTTTGCTTTCCCATCTCTTTAATTGTAAATTATACATAGCTTGGGATGATAATAAGGGATCTAAAAAGGACATGACAAAAAGTGGAACAACACTTTTTCTTAATTTTCTATTTCTTGTTAATGAAAAATTGTATATAGAATTGAGGATGATTTGAGGCAAATAAACCAAATGAAATCATCAAGTTGATCAATGTTACATCAACTTGAAGAAAGACAACGAATCTTCTCCTTGAAATACTTGTCTGGAAGCATCCCCTATTCTCGAATAAATCACCCAATGGCTTTATTATTAGTCTTCTTCATCAACTTCATGAAAAGGAAGTGGTACTATCTTCACTGCTCTAAACTTGCCAGCATTGTTTAGATGCTCATTCTCCAATCTGCACCAACAAAATAGTATTTGTTACATGTTTTTCTGCAAACTTCACGTGACTGATAGACAGTTTGTAATGGTAAAACGAATCTTGGGTTAAACTTGGTCTCAGAATGTTTTTGGTCATCTTATTTTGTATATGGTAATTTTTGTTCTTCTTTATGAAACTTAAAGATATCAGATTTTGGGATGAGTGAAAATAAATGCACGTTAACTCAATTACCTGAAGAAATTCCATAGCCCTCGTCTAATAACTTCAAGAGATGCTAAAAATAAGCATGTAACTCGATAATCAACATTTTCAAAACTTGAATGAAGGACAGTTTGCAACCAAGCAAGCCTCAGAATAAGATTTAAGCCCTGCATAAATTGCCAAAGTTTTTTCATGGTCAATGTCTGAAAGTGGAGGGCCCATATTTTGTAAGGAAATAATAATTTGCTCCTATAATGTGTGGTTTTAGTATCAGGCGAAATATAAGCATCTGTTGTTATTTTTTGTCCTTTTTTGATATCTAGATTTGGAATCTCACTTTAATTTGTATAATGGCCTTATCAGCATTTCTTTTGAGAATATGTTTATTCTCCACTTTTTGACTTTTTATTATCATGAACACTTAATAGTATGGTTTTTGTGTTCTTTGGTTATTAGACTATGATAATTAGTCTAATTTTGATTAGTGAAGCTAGCTTTTGGGTGCCAATTGCCCACACTACAGGCTCCTAAGTGAATAGAGAGAGAGGGGCCTGACATGTACCATTGACAAGTAGTAAATGGCTTTTCTCTGAAGCATTAATTCATTCCTTAACCATGGATTCTTGGAATCCATTTGAAGCAAACCCCAGTCTTTTACAAAGTCCCAGTACAATTGGTACATAGTTGCTGCACTTGACATGATCACCAGAACACAGAGCCATCCTACACTCCCATCTTTCTCATAAGCCACTTTGGCACCTGCTGCTAACATTGCTGATACATATTTCCCTAGATTCACAAGGTGGCTTGTCTGCCCTTCATCAAACCATCTCCTAGCACACTGCAAAAAACCAGTTAGAACACATCAGCTCTCCCCATTTCTTAATAATTTGATTGGATATCATAAGATGCTTCAAGGGAAGAAAAAGACAAATATTTTAAAGTAAATTGCAGTATCATTCCTTGAGGGCTTTTGAGATTTCCATGAGACTTGCTTTTTTAATGGTTATTACAGGATAACAATTGTTTCTTTTCTTGGATAACAGGGATATAGATGTAATGTATTTTGAACAATGAAAGGTAATGTAGGAGTAAAAGAGTGAGGAGTATCATGAGAAACTTTGCTGAATCTTAAGAAGTTTTGATATAATTTACTCAATATTTTATTTTACCTGCATAGCTCTCCAATAGTAGGGGAGAAATGACACTGCATAAGCTAGATCTCTATAGTGCTTTGTCCTCATGCAATAACCATAGTCCTGAGTTTTATAGCTACCAGTTATATAGTAACATGCCACGTACTCAAGGCTCCTGAGCATTGGCACCTACAAATAATGATACAATTCTCAAATAAATATTACATTTTCCCCTTAGAGTAAGCTATTCATTAATGGTAATAAAAAATTTTCACTACCTGACTACAAAGTTGATCAGCCATGAAAAAATCCAGCATGACAACCTAAAAAGGCAAGAGAAGCCGGTGAGGTTATCTCCACAATAATAATTGTTTTTGCTCAATTTTTCCATTGAACTTCTTTTCACTTTTTGGACAATTAGTGCTACTTTGTGTTGTGCCTGATGACATGACTCTACAATGATGATAGTGGGAAACACTACCTTGTAAAGGGGTGACAAAATTATGTTCCTGGTCACACAAAGGAAACGGTAACGGCTTGACCGGTATATAATGTTGAAGGGGCACACTAGTATTAATAAGAAGCCCTGCACGTGTAGTAACAATGTTAATTTTTCAGCTGAGCTTACACAAGTATTAGACTAGGCCAGTGCCATAAAAATGTAAAAGTGAATGTGAAAATATGTATATTTACCAGAAGAAGAAGTCCTGGAATGTTTTGTACTTTGTCATATGAATACCCTTTTGTCAGTAGAGTCAAATGAAGAAAGGTAACACCAACCACAGCACTCATTGCCATCGTGCAAATTAAGAATATATCTCTATACTTGAGTTCCTTGGTAGGGGCCAGCTCAAAAATGAAGCTGTAGTTTATACGAGTTTTTCTCCATGCAAGAATGTTGCAACCATAAAGAAAGAAATGTAGGAACACAAGGCTGAACATGCTGCAAAGACATGACATGACACAACTTATTGATGTGCTGATACTATGCAAATTTGAACTGAATCTTTTGGTGCAAGAAAATGTTTACTTACCTAAGCACAGGGTAGACAGTTTCCATGTACACTGAATTTTGATGTGGTCTATACAAACCAGTCACATGAGCCATTATAGCATATCCCGCAAGAAGTGCCAAGAAGCATCCAGTAAATAGCCCTGATTTTATTTGAAATATAATCTCTAATAAGTTATTTTTGAAGTAACTTTCTATCTAATCAGCATTCTTTAGAGTAAAAAATGTTTGACAATTTTGTATCATATTCACCCCTTAACCTAGAATCAATTATTAAGAACATGAAACCTTAAATTTGACTCTCTTTTCTTGGTTTTAGCTTGCAAGCCAGATCAAAATACTTTTAGGTTTGCACTAAAGGAAGGTATCATCTTGTTAGTAAAACCCCACATAGGGACCATTGCCAAAGAACCATTGGGATGCTTCCCTTATATGTTTAGATGGGCTTTTCAAGTTTCATTCTTCATAAGGTTATCTATGGTTTCAATATGGGACCTGTACTTCCCATCCACCAAAGAGTGGACCAGTTACTGCCATTCCTTTTGTGGACCTAGTGGCTTAAAAGGTTCCATATTGTGGTTTCTTTAGATACCAATGGTCACAAAGCAAACAAGCCTAAAGATCTCTACCAAAATGATTGATAAGCAAAAGTCACAAAAAAAAGGTGCAAATAAAATTGACCAATACTTGGCTGAGAGCAACTAACCAATGAAGAAAGTTACAGCATGTGATTCTTTGCGTTGGCTTGGTCTAAGGTATTTCATGGCCTTTCTTCGGTTTTCCTGAGCAAAATTTTTGATGAACAGTTCCTCAACTTCGTCAGCTAACTTCACCACCTGTCATTTCTCAGAGTAATAAGCAAACAAAGCAAAGCTAGCTCAAAAAGTTAAAGAAACCCTTGTGCAAGTGACAGACAGCCATATCTAGTTTTTATTTTGCATGACTCGAGGTCATCTAGTGGTGCACAAATGAAACAGGATTATTGGCCACTTGAGATTGTCGGTGACCATTCAGGTGCAAGCATAACTTGTGGCCAAACTCTTGACATGATTTGATATGGTATTACACATATTTTTATCACTCTTGATTTGATGGAACTTAGATATTTTACAAGGAAGCAGTTTTAGTTTGTGCCTGAGATTTACCTTGTCTGAGCTATTGAAATAGGAACTCTCAACCACTTTGAGATAAATGGGAAGAATTTGTTTTTCTGTGACCTGAAAAACCACAAAGAAATGTTTTGTACTTTTTGTTTATACTACTCCATTTGTAACATCAACTCTGAAGCCTCTAATTCACTTTACCTTATCAAACTTCTTCAGAATCTTTATAAATGCAAGCATGTTCAAGTTCCTGAAAATTGGACAAAACATAAGATTTTTCATGTTAAATGCTATCTATACATCAGTTATGTTTATCAAACAAACAAGTCTAAACGTGACCATAGAAATTCGTGACTATATTTTTACCTGTAAACTTTGAGATATCCTAGGCCTTTGTAGAGTTCAATGAAACCTCCTTTGATCATCTTTTCTGCATGGTGCAAATTAGTTTTGTTGAGGTGGATGTTTCCACCTTCTGGACCACATTTCCTTGAAGACTGGTTAAGCAAATCTTCCCTGAGAAGGTAGCTTATGGCTGAAAAGGTTCTCGATGGTGTGGTCAAGGGAATGTTTATCCTCAGATTCTTCCCTTGGCAGTTGATGACACGACCAGAAAGTGTTCTGAATTTACCATCTTCTCTTTTCATTTGCATAGACTTGGCAAGTTCTTCTGCACGAGGGGAATCTGAAAATGGAGCCTCAGTTTTCTCCAATTCATCTGTGCTTGTAGTGTCCTGCAATTCTTCTTGCTGTGGTCCGCTCCTAACAGAGTCGTCCTCTGTTTCCAATTAACAGAGTTTTAGTCACACATAATTTCTCATCACTTCTCATACCATGTTTCATTTAAAAAATACCAAAAAATGTTTAACCAGTCGTTGTCATGATAATCTTTTTGTTTGTATTGTATAATCATTTAGTTTGGTTACTTACAAAACTTTTTTATAGCCTACAAGTCTTTTTTTCCTTCCTTATTTGATTATAAAAAGCAGATAATGAAGAAAAATACTGATTGTTAACGAAGGGATTTCACAAAACTCACATGAACCGTGTTTTTTCAATCAATATTTGTTTCAAAAAAACCTTTCATTTTGAGCATACGTTATTAGTTCTGAATAGTAGTGCTGAAAAATAAATATGCTGTCTTATCATTCAGTGTTCCTAGTTGTTACGAATAACATAGATAAAAAGTAACATGGGTGGATGATTTTTTTTAAACAAATATTGTTTGAAAACTTAGAAAAATATGAAATGAGAGAAAACATGGTTTGTGCATTTTAACAGCAAATTGTTAAAACTTGGTTTACATGTGTGCTAACATCCTTCAAGGCAATACTATCCAATATGCAAGTTGAAAGAAAATACATGGAATGAAATAAACTTGTGAATAAATATTCATGTCAAGGACATTGGATTATGTAATATCTAAACTAAAAGGACAAGGTTAGTTGTGTACCAGTAGAGAATGTGGATGAGATAGATTGATCTTCCTTGGAGCCATGGGAAGAGCCTGCTTTGCTCTGCTGCTCCTTGAATGTGGATTTGAGCACAAGGAGGATTTCCATTTGTTTTTTCAAGGAATCTCCTCTATCCATGAACTCTTTCTCCTTGGTTCTATAGAACATGTTGACCTTGTTTAGTTGCTGGTCCAGACATGCAAAAAATTCTTTGGTAGCATCAGTGTCAGAAAATTGCTCTAGCAGTTCTGTCTCATACATGTCCCCATTAAATGATGATGAGGCAAGTTTCCTATGGACCTGAAAAAGACCAAAAGAAACACAAAAAGAACTCATGAATAAACCAAATAAACACATCAATATTGAACAAACTTGGTTTCTTATGTCTTAAGGGAAAGATAGATTACTTGAATTGGTCCATGCTCTCTATGTTGGTGGCCAAATGGAGAGTAGTTTCTTAGTGATGAAAATATGTACTTAGGTAGAGAAGTACTAGTGTTGGGGGTGTTATTAAAAAGATGGACTTTTTTGAGGTCCTTCTTGAGTTGCCAATAATCCACAAAGGCCTCTTTCCATTCTGGAATGAGTTGCCCCTCAAACTGCTTTGAGAACTTCACCATCTTCTTTGTTTGTTGTTTGAAAACTCAGGAGAAAGAAGTAGAGTCTCTAGCTCTAGGTGATGAGTGTTGTTGCCTTGTGAGTGCTTAATGGAAACCCAAAATGACATAATATATGGGGTTGGAAAAGGTATTGTGATTGATGTTGTGGTACTGATGCTCTTGAGCACATTCTATAATATACTTAGATCCTATGCTTCTCCACTTGAGGATTTGGCATGTACAATGGCATGCTTCACCGGAAAGTAACCAAACCACCACGGGTTAGGATCACTTCTCGGCCAACATGTCTTCATGAGGATTTTGAAAAGGGTGAGAATTTAAAGTGGTTCTGTCTGAGTAAGGACAAATTAGACTATTCAGAATACACATAGATAGATAGAAAGAGGATGACCATGCTTTTTCAATTCATAAAGTTTGCCACAATAATTCACTAGCAAATATCATTTTGTGCACAAAAGAGTTGTTATTAATATAGGAACAATCTAAGGGGCATTTCTGATTTTTGATATGGATTGGTTTTAGTGTGATTGTCCGGTAAGTTAAGTCAAGAATTTGTTCAATTGTTAAAAAGCGAAACATATTGGCTAAATTATTTGCTAGCACACAAAGGTGCTCTCTAATTAGCCCAACCTGATTTCCACTAATTCAGGATAACTAAAAGCTTTTCACAACTTCTCCACTTTCATTAAGCAACCCCTTTTCTTTCACTCTAAAGTTGAGTCCATTGCTCACGTCTAAACATAGAAGTTGCACTCATCACTTCAAAAGCATCACAATTTCAATTTCGTCAAGTTTTGGCAATTCAGTTCTAGGAGACCTTGATTGATGAGTGGCAATACAAGTCAATTTTGTACCACAACAAACCATGGGGTAGAACGTGACCACCTCTTGCTTCCCTATTTCCGTGCCAAAAAGAATATCTGCAAAATATATGGAAAAAGTAGTATGCTGAAATTTTATAAATCCAACACGTATTTGCACATTCCTAGTGCCAAATCTTCACTCTTTACATTATTACTGGTATAGATTAGGTAAGCTCCAACACTTCATGTTGGAATCTTTGTACAAGGGAATTAGTAGATAAGGCTCACTTTAATACGCGGTTTTGGTATGGAATAATTCCTCCATACTACATGTCCAATGTACTTAGGATAAGTAGCATATAATAGTGTGATGACATCAAACAAGGCTCCTAATATATTTGGCATAGTAGTATCTGCTAATAGCAATAGTGAATTCTGTGTTCTATTCCTTGGTTCTAAACCCACTAACTAGCCAACTTGTAAACATGGCAGAACCTTCCATCAAAAGCTACAAAAACTGTAACAAGTAACTTTTCACTCCTTGCTCTCTCTTGTGACTCACTGAATTGGATTTTACTAATTGAGAAAAAAGTTATTATTACAAGTTACATGAAAATTAGTGCAGATAAAAAACAAACACGTAATAGCTTTAGATCGTGTAATATTTTCTCATTGAAGGAACAAACAAACAAAGGTGCCATCTTTTCAGTTTTCTACCAGAACATGGATTGCAAAATCACCATTATAATTGTGGAGAACTGACAGCGCCCTAAGATGGGTGGCTCAAAGATACGCTATTTTTAGGTTTTTCTTTTTCTTTTTCCATTTGGGACCCTCTCATGCATGAAAAGATATTTGCACACAACAATACAGAGAAAAAAAAAATGAATGTTATCAATATTGTTTAACACTTTGCAGAAATAATATAAAGGATAATTAAGTAGGTTCCTAATTAAGGATGAATTAAACAATCTAACTAACATACACAGTTAAGGAAAAATCTAACAACTCAAGCATCATGCACCCCTATAATAAATATTCTTTCTCATCTTGATATGTGACAGAACTTCGTACCATCTCACTTAAATTTGTACAAACTAAAAATATCAGGGAATTGTACAATCACAGCTTCAATAGTAAAATAGTTAAAAGAAAAAAAGTGGAAGTGTCCAATGACAAAGGAGCTAGTCTAGCAAGCACACAATTTACATTGTGTAACAAAAATAGTAACCCAAATTAGAAAACTATAATAGGCTACAACTCCTGCTCACAATACTGATCCTTATATAAGACCAGTTTTGATGGACAAGTTGATTAAGAAGGAAATGTTAACCACATATATTAACTTTCTCCTATTATAGGAAAATGGCCTATTATAGGAAAATGGTGTAATGCAAATAAGAGAAACATGTATTTCCACGTGGAAAAGATAAAGACATGTGAGGGTTCAGGCGTGTGGCACCAATGACAGGCCATGAAAATGATGGTCTGATTAGGATAGCATATAACATTTGGTGCGCCCTAGAGACTCTACCCAACCCATCAGTGTGTTCATTCATATGCATCATTATTTATATTATCGTGTTACCGCATACTACGTTTTTTTTACACTCAACACCATGCATTTGACCCTACATGCCTTTTGATCTTGACCAACGTGGGCCAGTCACCAAAGCATGTCTACCAAATAGTGATATTGTTCATGTGTTCATTGCATAATTCTACACAGGCAGTTATGGAATATCTAAGTGTTAATAATGGATGAGATTATACAGCAAATGCGGAGTAAATTTTGGTTGAATATTGGGATAAGAGAAGGTAGTTTACATTATTAGAAGAGAATATTTCACAATCACAATAAATTCACAATTCACTCTATGCAAAATGAACCCCAAGAGTTACTTTTGTAGAGAAAAAAGTGCTCACATTTAATCAACAAGTACTAAGCTATTCATCTTTTCTTCTCATATGTTATAACAAGAAACTTCTCAAAGTTGTAACACTCATCCTTAAGAAATTTATTCAAAAGTATCCAAATAAGTCAAATACAAAAGAGGAAATATTGAATTGTGTATTAAAACCTTCTGCAGTTTTTCATAGAGTTGCGTTTGATGTAATCATGACACATGCAAGTTTTTAATTTGATTGACAATATGTAAAAAATGTTTACAAAAGCTTATTGTGTTGAAAACTCTCGTTTTTTTGTTAGTATAGATTTGATAACATGCAATTTAAAACAAGTTTAAGGAAAGAGAATTTATGCTTTAAATTTTTATATTAACTCGTATGTAAAAGTAGCTTTATGTTCAATTCTTTATCAATGTAAATAACGTGTGAAGATACAAGATAGTATTGTTTGGACTTCAGCCATTTCTAATTAAAACAATACAATCCTTCTTGACTAAAAACCAACTATTATTTAGAATGCAAATAAATAATACAAAGAAAATCAAGAAAGCTTACAATTAAATACAAATTTAATTAAAGAGGATCACATAATTAGAAAGTTTACTTTCAAGAGAAGAAAAAAGATAAATCAACAATACAAGACATTATAGAAGAAAAGTAAGCGCCAAGAAAGAAAAACAGATATAGAATCAATACAACAACAATAAAAAAATAATCAAGATAAAAAAAGATGAAAGGACTTAGTGGAATGGAAGAAGAGCATTATTAGAAGATGAAATTCATCCTCTTGATATGCTCAATAAAGAGTTGTTACTTGACTTCTAAGAGTTTCCAAGTTGATAATCAACCTCTTAAGACTTTTCTCTCAAATCTTAAATTTTATAAATTTTAATGTAAAAGTTCAATTACAAGTTATGACTATTTACATCAAACTAATCCGAAATGTCTACTTAAATGCAATGCTCAATGCTTAGCAAATGAAATGCAAATGTGCTTGAAAGTCTCAAATGCAAATGGAGAGAGAATTCAAAATTTAAATTTTAAAAAATAAAATCAAAGAATATCTCAATTTGGTCAGATTTGGAGGATGTGTGAACCATGTCTTGGTCATGATTTTCATGTCTTTTGTGAACATGTTTCTCTTTCTTTTGTTGACTCCTTAGTTGGTCAAATTTGACTCTTGTGTATGGATCCCAGTTGGACTTCAATTTCTTTTCACAAATGTCTGTTTTCCTTTTATTTTTGGACGAGTTCTTCTTGCACTCTAATACGTTCTTCCTGCACCCTAATAAAAAAATTTTGATACCACAATTGCCCTTATATGAGAATCGGATGACATCCCATCCGGTTGTCATTTAAAAAAAAATTGACAACCGGATAGGGGTGTCATCCGATTCTCATTTCCAAATCAAAATGATAACTGGATGAAACCCATCTAGTTCTCATAGTCCAAATCGAAAAATAATCCGTTTTTGATTTGGACTATGAGAACCGGATGGGTTTCATCCGGTTATCATTTTGATTTGGAAATGAAAACCGGATGACACCCCCATCCGGTTGTCAATTTTTTTTAATGACAACCGGATGGGGGTGCCATCCGGTTCTCATATAAGGGCAATTGTGGTATTAAATTTTTTTATTAGGGTGCAGGAAAAACTCGTCTTATTTTTGCTCCCCTTTCTCTTAACTATTGGTTAAAATTTTTTAAAGCTATTTGGGCTTGAAAAGACCCATGTAAACCTAATTACTAATTACATTTCAAAAAAGAAATAAAACCCTACAAATTATTAGTCCAAGAAATAAAAATAAATAACGAATAAAGAGAAACATTTTGTTGAGTAAGAACCATTTTTCTTAACATGCTTTTTATTACTTTTCTATGTATTATGAGTTCTTAACATAGGCACATATGCTTAAAACATAAGATAATTATGTCAAAAGAATACTCGACCATGAAAATATCAGTCTTAGAGATTTCAAAGTAAATTCTAACAAACACACAACCTACCACGAAGCCCTATATAATGATTTCATTATGGGTAATACAACATAAGATGATTGCTGAAGTAAAACATATGTTGTTATAAAATAATAAATGACTTAACTAAATCAAGAAAGGAGTGAATTGGTTTTAAAAACTTTTTCAAAGGATTTAGTCTTTCTTTAAGTTCTTTTAAAATTGTTTCAATTTGAAAAACTGAATGAAATTAATTTGGGAATCAAGATTGATGAAAGGTTGATTAACAACAATATAAAAAAGATAGGGAAAGAGAAATATTACACAAAAATTTATACTGGTTCAGATCACAATTGATCCTACATTCAATATCAGTTATTTAATCTTAGAATAACTAGATTCCACTATCTTAAAATGTTTAAAATGTTTGTACAATTCTGTATAACTCTCTTTTTTAGAGCTAACATACTTTTCAAATATGCTTTTAATGCCTACTTAAAATATAATATTTTGAGTTATAAAATAAGTTCTATATCACAAAAAAACTTAAGTAAGTATAGCTAAATATCTTAACTGCATTGTTTGTTCACTAGTTATGTTCATTTTGAGTTGTAAGTTATGAGTGCAAGTACTACGTAATAATGTAATGGATGGATGGATAAGGACCATTGCCTGAATTGTAATTGAAAGGTTAAGATTAATAATATGATATAATTAATCAATACACCAATGTATTAACTATTTCTTATTCGTAAACTTATGTTATGTAGATATATTATAGGTTTTCGACAAACACAATTGTAAAAGCTTTGGACTACATTAGAAGGAGGTAAGCAAATAATCGCGCAAATGTTTATAACACTTTAGGGTGAATGATAAAACAATATTAGTATGTACCTCACTTTTAAATATATTTTAACACTTTAATTATACATTTAGTAATTCATATATTAAATCAAAATATTTAGAACTTTAATGTTGGACCATTTTTTTATAATTATGGTTGTCATATTGTGTGAAGTAGAATTAATCCTAATTAATTAAGTTTTTGATGGTCTATTTGATGATTGGTTAAATTGAGGTTAGAGGTATCCATAAAACAAAACAGTCATTAAAGCAAAGCTATTCGTATGATGATCCGTGTGTGACTTTCAACTATGGTTTTATCAAGAAGTGTAGCATTGCTGCTCTTAAAAAAAGAAAGTAATTGGGTAAACACAAATATAAGTAAAAGAATACCGGTTAAAGTAAACTTATTTATAGAAAAATTGGATTAATTTATTTATTTCAACATCTTCTTTTAAACTTGATATTGACCCATATTCGTTTTTGAATACCTATTAAATCAAAGTTAATTTATATATGAAATTTTGGCAACAAAAAAAGTGAGGAGATTATCTAAATTTATGACTTCCACCGATTCAATGAATTGTCACAGATATTCGATGCTTCCATGACCTATATTTCGTCACCTCTGAATAAATCCCGTGTTGTATTTTAGAATATGATGCCACAACGAAGCCTTCGCTCCTTTCCTCCATTATGTATCCGTGCATTTTGATTTCTTCTCAAGACAATAATTTCTGCATTAGATGTATAAACTTACTCATACATGCATACGACCAATTATAATGTAAATTTCTTAGAATATGATTCTGCTTATTATTGTTCAATTAATATCTCAAAAAGAAAATTAATAAACCAAGAATTCTTGAGAAAAGGTTCATATGAAAGATTATCCTATTAATTAATTTACTTTTACACATATTATTAATTTTGAGTCAATTTTATATTAATTTAAAAGTTTTTTTTAATTCCCCTAAAATGTACCAATAATCTTGTAAATTAGTCAAATCAATTTAAAGGGAATATCTTTTAACATGAAAGGATAAAGCATAAATCTCTACAAAATAAAAAATAAAGAGTAACATCCAGCCAAAACATGGAAACTGAAACAAAGTATATAGAAGAATGTAGATTGAGAAAGAGAACAATATTAATTGTATCGGGCATAGTAAGTAATGAAGATTAAAACTATGAAGAACTTAACATAAACATCAGAGTAAATAGACATAGGCTCTGCAAACAAAACAAGCTTAGGTTTATTAATTCTAAGAATATTTCCTAATAAATTTTGAGAGTTTAGATTAGCAAAACCTCTAATCACTACAAAAAAAAAAAAAAACTAAAATTATTGATGGGGCAAATTCTTCCAAAATATCCAAAATTAGTTGGTAAATCGGTTGTATGTAAATTTATCGACGAATTTTTTGAGTCTGTCGGTAAGTACTGACAGATTTATCCGTGATAAATCCGTCGATAAATCAGAAAATATTAATTATATTATAAAAATCAGTAAATATTAATTATAGACAAAGTTAAATTCGTCACTAAATCCATCGATGAATCTGTCGATAATTAAGAGAGATGATATCCGTCGGTAAAATCTCTCGATAATGGTACTTTACCGACAAATAAAATTCTGTCGATAATATTCTATCGATATTTTAACTTTTTCTTGTAGTAAATATTCCAAAAAAAAGTCTTGACCATCATCCCTTCCTCTTGGGTGGCCCACCAGCAATTTAGAAGCATTTTTGGGTAGCCTGGTGTACGAGTTATTTGGACTAGATCAACATGAACATTAGACTTAGAATCAGAAGCTTCCTCTTATTCCTTTTGAAACTTGCTATAACGTCTTGCATATCATCTCCACTCTTAATCTGCAAGGAATTATCTTCAGATGCAATTATCATAGTAGACAAGGCTAAAGAGGGAGCAATCAAAGGTGGATTAAGGACCATAATATTAATATATTCACCTTTTCCTGAGACAAATTATCCTCCAATTAGGCAATTTAGAAAAATAATTTGAAAGAGGCTAATCATATGGGTGAGTCATGTCACCCTTAGATTAAACACGATGTATTTGCTCAACATTCTAGACCGGAGAGGCTTGTTGAAAACCATCAACAATAGTTGACATTCCTTCTAAACTATTCTCTTTATCAGAATTATTAGGAGCAACCACAACACCTCCTGGAGAACATGGTTTCATATCATTAACACTAACAAGATCAACATTATCTGCCTCATCATGTAGATTCACATTTTCTTCTCTAGTATGCATAGTGGACTTAGCCACATAAAATTGTTTAGGCTTCAATTGTTGATAAGTCCTATCACTTTGAGGATAGTGTCTATATGCAGATAACATATGACTAATCATTTTGCACTAGTAAAAGAGAGAAAGATATTCATACTTAACATCAATAACAAAGGCATAACCTATACACTCCATCAAAAGCTACCGCAAAAGAGAAGAAAGTAAATTCACATCAACAAGCACAAGAGCATAATGTTAAGTCATTGGATGATATGACATAATCCCTTAGACAATAGTGTTCATGATAAAACATATTATGACACATGAAAAGGGTCTAACGAATTGTTAAACATACAAACGAAGCATTAAATGAAGAGTCAAGATCATCAAATGAACTGATAATTTCAATTTATATGGATTAGACATACATTCTAGGATGACTTCACTGACTAAGCTAAAATGTGAATATGATATTTGAATTCCACTCACTAAGATGTTTAAACTAGGAGCATTAAAATAGATAACATGTTGGATTAACAATCAAGATAAATACTATGATCTTTGAGCGCACAGAAGATTGACAAAACACACTCATCCAACAAGGAGAAATCAAAAGATCTAATTGACGATATTCTAGATGAACAAATTGAATGTTATCTTCAAAATATAATGATAGATGATGCAATAGTGCAAGGTTACGTTAGACTAATCTATAGCACTTGGTCGAGCTAGACAAATGCACTAGACGATGTATACAAACTTAAGAGCGTCAGATGAGTTAGGAAAATAAACCAATCTTAAGAATGTGTCATACAAAGTAGTCAAAGAATCTCAAAAATTTTCATATATCAAGTCTTTCAACATTGTTGCATAAATGAAAAGTTTTCAAAATGATTTGAAGACACTTACTATGCATTGAAGAAGACGATATTCATCAGTGTAGAACATTCCATTCATAGAAGCTTCAACAGTTTTCATCCCAAAGACTATATAAAGACTATTGAAGATGAAGAAAAGGCATGTGATTGACGAGGAACACACGAAGAAATTCGTATACTGCAAGAAAAATATTGTGACTAATTCTATTGTTTATATCATGATATTGAGTGCAAATTAAAAAGAGGATTGAATGCTTAACCATTGTAAATTATTCACTTTATGAAATATATATTGTGAGCTTTCATTGTTCTCTATATTAAGAGAGTTTTTTGCATTGTTGAGAAGTCTTGATCTCAGGTAAGATTAGGATTGGGTGTTTCCCAAAGAGGTTTAGAATACTTGTTGCCTGGAGTACTCATTGCCTACGGACGTGTGAATATTTGTTTCCTAGAGAGGTGTGGATACTCATTGCCTATAGATGTATGAATGCTCGTTACCTAGAGAGGTGTAGAATACTTGTTCCTAGAAAGGTGTTAAAACTCAGACCTGAAGAAGTGTGATAATATTGTTCCTAGAGAGGTGTCACAACTCGTTTACTGAAGTCTCTTAAGCATTTTGCTAAAGGGGACTAAGCGTAACCCTGATTATAGGGTGAACTACTATAAATCTATGTCTAATTTTATCTCTCTTACCCTTTGATTTTATATTCCTTTGAATGTTTTATATTCCACAATTTGAATTCAGGCTCCATTCAACTCCGCTTATGGGGCCAACTGCACTTTCACATAAAAGCCATTATTCTTATTCATAGTACAATCATCATAAGATGAGTACCAATTGCTCTTGTAATAGAAAATATAACCTTCAACTACCAGTATTCCATGGGTAGATCATGAGTGAGAATCCATTATTGCGCCTTAGTCAGTTTCATGGATGCCTGAACAAAATCCTTGGTTCAAACAAAAGTGTGTAGAAGACCTAAGGTAAATTCCATGAACCCATAACTAATACACGACTTATCTCTTCAAGTGAGGATAACTCAAACTCGTAAAACCCTTTATTAATAGGAATGGCCTTCCATGCAGCCAAAAATTCCCATATAGTTCCAAGTGTGTGAGAGGCTTGTCACATTTGTTAAGCAAAATTCGACCACGGAGATGAATCTTACAATTTTCCATCCCTCTAAATAAACCTCCTCTAGAATTTGAATAGAGACCAAGTCTCATTTTGTGCTTGGTGTAGGGAGTTGTGTTAAAGAGATGTTGCATGCAGTATTACAGGCTTGTGCAAAGGTTTTACGTTGACCCCAAAATGATTTCCCTTTAGAAGGTAAAGAATTATGATCTTGTAAACATCTCCATGGAATTTGAAAACCTACCGAAGCTAGACACATCCTGGAAAGAGACATAAAACCAACCACACCAAACATCACTTATCAATCGGAGGAGGAGGAAGAGGCATTGTTGAGAGGATGCACCAACTTTTTCTCTCGGTCCAATTGCCAAGACTGCATTGTGGTGTGGATGTTCTTCAGGAAGAAAGGCTAAGGTTTGTGGAGATAAACCTGGATGTTTTCAACAATAAGGATAGGAAGCAGTGAGAGAGGACGAGGACCGATTCAATCCCATAGATTTTCTTTAACGAAAGGTTTATTAGAGGGCTGGTAGCATTGAACTCGTTGTGGAACAGTGGGGAGTTTGACTAGAGAGTGGCGGAGACGCTTGCCGGGAAGGTGGCTGATGGAATCGCACAGTTCCATCGACGTACGTATTCGTTTACATAGAGGAGGATTGCGTAAAGTGATTAGGGTTCGAATACGGAAGATAATTGCACTTTTCCTTAGTGATTGTGGACACTCTCTTCAAACAAAAGTTTAAAGAATTCATGTTTCTAATTGACGATGATAAAAGTGTTAAGATGTTAATCTTATGTTTGATTTAGAATTTTAATTATGTTATATGTGTTTTATTCTTGTTTGAAGTGTTAACTTCTGCTTTAATAGATTAAAAGGTATTTTAATATATTAAAATGTTATTAGACTTATTAGGTTTGCAAGGAAGAATATTTTAATAAATTAAAAATATGAATTAATATATTAAAGCACTTAAACATTTCAAATATTGATGGTCTTAGTTTTTTAATAAATTAAAAAGATATTTTAATTGGTTAAAATTTTCAGCAGGACATCAATTCTTTTATTGAATTAAAATAAAGTTTAATTTATTAAAATACACAACTTTATATATGAGCTATCTCAATCAATGTTTTAACAATCACTTTGAAAATGATTGAAATATTTTTTAAACATTGAGATAATCTTTGTAACATATAGAAAAATACTTCTAGAGTTACTTTATTGAATAGTGGTTTGAAGATCATAAATTTAGAAAATTATATTGTGATATCTTTGTATCTCTTTTTCTCATATTGTGCTATAATTTATCCAAGTGATATCATTCTTTTTCTAATTTCATAGTTGTATTTGACCTCGACTAGGATTAAGGGTGTTGCTTGAGATAAGGTTTCACAAGTGATGATAGAAGATATTGTAGGATTCAAGATCTTGTCATATATCTTGTATTTTTGTGTTTTATTAATAGGTTACTGCAAAACTTCAAGATATAATTGATTGGTCTGATGAGGGTGATTAAGCAATTGATTGTAATTCTTTTGACAAAGTGAATCGATATAAATTTGTGTGTATTGTTAGCACCAAGGCTAAGCATGTGATTTGATGAAGTTAATAAAGACCATAGCTTGCTGAAGTTTCTGATGGATTGGATCTGGACTATGTTAGATCAATGCCTAGCATGTGAGCTGATGAAAACTACCTCATGAAGAATCTGTTGGAACCAACCCGGACCAGAATTGTTCAAGTGAAGACTTTAGGCCAACATGAAGATGGTTGAGTGATTCGGTCTTGGTCCTTAGTTGGGTTTGTGTGTTGGTGATTGGCTTAGTCCTTAATCATTAGTGGCATGGTTCATCATTCCTGAGGTGCTAAGAGATTCACAAATATTTTCATTAAAACTGGTTTTAAGAAAAATAGCCCAAACTGATTTTTGCTGGAAAAGGCTTTTCAATCAATTGAATTTCTAAAACAATCGATTGAATGTGACAGTTATTTCTGTTACTACTGGAATTTTTGACTGGGTCAACTAACGGTCAATTCAATTGATTGAATGGTTTGTTCAATTAATTGAACTGTGACAGCTAAGCTATTTTTAAAACTGATTTGAGTATTTAAAGGAATGGACACTATCATTTTCAGTAATCTAAGATTTTCGAAAAGCATTCTTTGAGATTTCCTAAGTGAGATATAGCGCCCCTTTTGTGCGATTATCCTTTCACAAAGCGTTTCAAAAACAAGAAACCTCAAAGAACGTGAATCTTTAAAGCATCCTTGAGTGAGGTTCTTGTGACTTTGGTTCTGGACCAAAGCTAAGTCTTCTACACCTGATCTTCATTCTTTGTAATCTGTTATGTGTAGAAGTACTGTGTGATCAATTTCTGATCTTGTTGTTCTGTAATCTGTTTGTTGTTTTCAATTACTGGGTTTGTAATTGAGTTGGTGTAGTGGGTTTCTACACTGGTCTCACATCTGCTGAGGGGTTCAGTAGAGGGTGAGTGTTGCGGAGAGCAGTGTTGCTTGCAGACTGCAGGTGTTGTGGTGCAGTGTGTTTCTGCACTGGTTACATACTAGCTGAAGGATTCAGTGAGGTGTGGGTTTATAGTTGGGAGCAGTTTGTAATTGTTGAGAGCAAGGGATTGTAAACTGATCTTGTGATCATTTTGGTGAAAATCTTTGCTAGTTTGCAAAGGACTGGACGTAGCCCTTGAGGAAGGGTGAACCAGGATAAAATCTTTGCGTTCTTGATTTCTTCTTCTCTCTTCTTGATCTTTTCATTATCTGCTTGCTTTCAATTAATAAACTGTTCACTGAATCTGTTTACATATAATTGAATCAACTGTGTTTCTGGGTTATTTCTAATCTACTGGATTGTGTTTAATCATCTTGAATCTGTATTAACACATTTCTATACTGTAAACTGTTTTCTGGGTTTATCTTTAATAATTTCCGTTGTGCTCAATTGATTGTTTACTGGACAGTCTAGAATTACACGAGTTGATTGATTGAATTTAGAATTTTCATTCTCTATTTCAAAAACAAATCAGATTTGCGAAAAGATTTTGAAAGTTCAATTCACACCCCTTTTGAACTCGGTCTAAACCTTATTTTACATGTATTTTTACTTTCATACCTCTTCAAATTACATATTTACATTTTGGTTTTCTTGAAATTTAAAGAATATTGAATCTCAAAAATATTTGTAAAACTTGTTTGACAAGCTTGATCAATTTGATTTTGTGAAAATTAGTCATCTTTTTGCAAAAAAAATTTGATACTTCAATCTACTCGCATGTAAAACTTTGTTTATATTTCAAACATTTTGAGAATGATTAAACAAATGACATTGTTTTTAATTTATATTATAACCTTTAAATTTAACTATTTGTAATTAATTATACATATATTTTAAATATGTTATTTTTAATTAATATTATCTTTAACCCATCTTCATTAGTTTTTATTACGACACTTCATGAAAAAAACTATTTAGAGACCAATTTTTAGCTACCAAATGAAATGATTGCTAATTGTGACAAAAATAGTTACCAAATTAAATTTTGATTGCTAAATAACTACAAAATAAAAGTAATGATTGAATTTAGTGACCAATTAAGTCAAGATAATTGGTATCTAACATTAGCTACCAAGTTTTTAGTGACCTATGCCATTAGATTCTAAATTAGTCTCTAAAAACCTTGGTAGTTAATGTCAAATATCAATTATCTTGACTTAATTGGTCACTAAATTCAATTATTACTTCTATTTTGTAGTTATTTAGCAACCAAAATTTAATTTGGTAACTATTTTGGTCACAATTAGCAACTATTTTATTTAGTAGTTAAAAATTAGTCTCTAAATAACTTTTTTCTTGTAGTGCGAATTTAAGTGTGAGTTGACAGTTTATTATCGAAAAGACCTACAAACCTATTATCTTAAGATTTTGAGATAGAGGTAACATATTGATATATTATATGAATTTGTTCATGATCTATTCACGTCAAATATTTGTGGTCTTTTTGTTCAAAGAACTTAAAATGTGATATTAGAGTTATTAATTTGTTTAGGTATCTGACTCGAAGAAGTATGGTATAAAGTGGATGATGAAATCCTAGATTTATGGATCCTTTATATTCAAGAAAGTGTAAGTAAATGACACTACAAGAATTAATAATGAAGTATCCATAGTTAAAAAATGTTTGTGTTATCGAAGAAGTCTACTTTTTATAGAAAAAAACTTGTATTTAATGGAAAATTATAAAAACTTGTGTGAATTGAAAGTTTTTTATTGAATTAAATCAACAGGATAAATATTATATAAAAAAAATTGGAATCAGTATCTCAATCTCTTTCTCCTCAAATAAACTATAAAATTTCCCATCTATATTTTATATTATTATTTTATCTAGAGACTGAAGAATCTGTACATGAGATTTATGAGATTTAGCTATACACGTTGTCGGAAAAATTAAATTAGCGGAACCAATGTTGGTATTTGATTCCCACCATATTCACAAACTCATAAAACTAGCATTGTTACAGTTTCACGAGCTGAATTATTTAGTCTTTAGCCCAATGACTGAATTGATTTGTTGCTGCAGTAGTTTAACCTGTATTAAAAATATATATTCTATTCTCTTTTCTGAAGAATATACGCTGTCTGATTTAAAAGAAAGAGTAGTAAATATATACATTATGCTAAAGTGATATTTGCTAATTAATTTATAGAAAATTTCTCACGTTGTCTCTTTTTGACGTGGATAAGATTTGAAGTGAAGTTGCTATGCTTTCATTATCTAATCCTGCATACATGAATGTTGATGCTTAAGTACCTGGGCATATACCCAATTCTTAAATGCCACAAAGGTTCTGTTCTACCATTTATGACTTACATTTGCACAACACTACATTATTTGCCACCATGAAGCTTACTAGCCCGTATATGCTGTATTCTTTGCATGTGACGCTGTATTATATTAATATCTCCATTAGGGTTCAAATAATGCCTACCATTAGGTTCTGATTCCCATATAGATGTTAGAAACCATTGAATTCTAGAGAGAATACATAAATGGCCTTGTTGATGGTGACGTTTAACATGAAATATAACTACATAAGCAACTATAAATATTGGGTTATTTAATTTAATGTGAACTCCTAGGGCCATTGATGAGTACGTTAGAGAATATAAGCCTAAGTTTCTATAAATTAAGAAAACTTGTTATTTGAGCACATGGTATAAGTTCATAATTTATTTATGCCCTTAGGGATTTTGATTCGATTGACGTGTGACGGATCAAAATAAAAATTTATCACAATTTCAAATTGAGAGATAGATAAAACAAAATGTAGAGGATTCTTAGGAGCACTACCAAATCATCTTGTACCTACCATATGTCACAACGATATCTACTCAAAAGCAATACAGAAATTAAGTGTAAAAGTTTAATCTCTATATTCCCACCAAGAAATTTGTATATAGAACATATTAGACATGTTTATAAATCATGTGATGTATTTTTTTTTCTTGAAAATATGATTACATACTTAAAACATTAATACAAATCTATTTCTCTTGTACATATATTAGGGTTTTACGAAGTTCAGTCAGTATATTTGTGCACCAAATTAAGGTAAATAACCTAGTTTGGACATCAAGTTAGGTTAAAAATCCTAACTTGCATGACATGCTAGCGTTAGACACCAGTTCGCATTGTCATTTGACACTTGCCCACTTATCATTGGAAAAAAATTTGAAGCTTGAGCTAAAAGTTATCCTTGCCACATGTCATCTTGTTAATGAAGTGGATTCTAAAGCTTGCTCCACAAGTTATTGTTGCCACATATGTCATTGTGCGAGTGGAGAGAATTTTTGAAGCTTACTTTACAAGGTTAGACATCTAAAGCACTATAAACAAGAGTGTTTGGCTTTGTAAATTTCAACTTTCAATTGAGTATTATTATGCTGCCAAATTTAGTGCTTTTACTTTCTCAAAGTTCTCTCTAGAGTAATCGTCTTGAAATACCTTTTTCTAAACTCCTCGTAGTAGTTTTTGCCTAAGCTAGCTTGAGAAATTAGTTGTGTTGACCTAATCTCACACTAGTTTTTGTTCATATCAACATTTCACAAACCAAAATGTGATTCTCAAACCAAAAATGTGATTCTACCTTACTACATGCTTTTGTCAACTTTTATTCAACATCTATTGAATAAATTAAAAGTCAAAATATGTCGAAGAATAACTACTTAGGAATATGGAAGGTCTTCTTCCATCTTGTCTCTTCTCCCATAATGTCTCTTCTCTTATGTTTGGATGCCTATCTTAGACCAAATGGAAGCCCAAACTTGACCCAAATTAAAGCCCAATTATGTCTCCTAATCCTAAAATACTTCCAAACAAATTTATATATCTATACAATTTTTACAAATTAGTAAAGTCATCTTCCTTAAGACTTAATGTTCTTATATCCTCTAGACCTTGTGTTGGATGGTTTTTTATCATACCCTTTGTCTTGAGAAGGATTTGTCCTCAAATATGAATAATTCTCAGTAACGACAGTCATTGTTGGTCTTGTATCATTTTTTTCTCTGAGGTCAAATACCAATAGTAAACATCAAACAGTAGCAAAATAAGTTGTATATTTACAAGTAAATAATGAATATAACTTCAAAGACAAAAGTAAAATAACATTGTAACTTTTATGTTCATATAAATTTTATCATAAGAACCAAGGTACATATACAAACGTATTTATTTACCAATATTGTTTTTTCTTTATTTTATGTTTTCACCACTTTTTTTTGTCATTTCTTTTTACCATACAACAACAAAAAGAAATCTTTACATTAGTAGAAAGTAAATAAAGAAGAATACCTTCAAAGGTAATGGTGAAATACAATGTACATTAATGCTCATACAAATTTTATCATAAGAACTAAGGCACATTTTATTACAAACATATTTATTTATCAATCTTGCTTTTACTATTTTAAGTTTTTCACCACTTTGTTTTTGTGATTTCTTTGTGATATGCAAAAACAAAACAAAATAATTTACATTATTAGAAATATTTAAACAAATGTTAGATTCATTATTTAAGATAGAAGTAGAGTTCAAAGTTGTGTGTTCTGAGTGGCATCAATTGTCCTGTAACGGAGGCCAGGTGGGCTGAGTCACAATCGAATCGTGATGTTTGGGCTGCTACGCTCTTTAGTAGAAAGAGTTACACCCTAACCAACGATTATAGCTTTTGGCCTAGTATTAAGCGTTCGATCCAACAATTGGTATCAGAGCCAAGTTCACATGTTTGATTCCAAGAGGCACAATTGTTTAGTGGGACAATTGCTGAGAGGGAGATTGTTGCGGGTGGCATCAATTGTCCTGTGGCGGAGGCCAGGTGGGCTGAGTCACAATCAAATCGTGGTGCTTGGACTGATATGCTCTTAAGTAGAAAGAGTTGTGTCCTGACTAATGACTATAGTTTTTGGCAATTTGTCTTTAAAGATTCTTTATTAACTAAATTATTAGAGGATTTTACAGAGTCTTCCTCTTTCTTAGTTTTTTCTAACAATTCTTTCTTTTATTTATTTTTTTCACATTTTATCTTGGTCATCTCCTCACTTGTTGATGTGTGAGAAGACATGAAATTATTTTTCTTCCTTGGTAAGTGAAACTTATTTTGTTGTTCAATCCATAATGAATAGATTTATTAGCATATTGTCATGGCTTACCAAGTTAGATATATCGTGTCTCCATTTGGAAATATGTTATATAAAATTTCATCTTGATATTTTTCTACAAAGATCAGTATACTTAGTTGTTAATTAACTATTATACCTCCATTACGTAACATCCTAGAGAAGATTTGAGCATAACATAAATAATAGCATATGTGAATGATAAAATTTACAAAAGGGAATATCTACGTAATGTAATAGTTGTTATACATTGATGTCCCCAAATCAACGATCCAAAAGCAAACTAAAAGTTAATCCATATTACTATACAAATACATTTACAAAGGAAAAACAATACAAAGATTAGAAAGGGATAACTAAGAAACTCACAAGTTGTATAAAACTCAAAAGTTGATTCATACTTCGTACTATATAATTTATTTAACTTGTTCATTTGGAATTTGCAAAACTTTGTGAGATTAACTCAATGAGTGGTAAAATAACATAAAATAAATAGGCTTATCATTGCGCATTTCATAAGTTGGTTTTAAAAGCTAAAAAAGAAATCATATCTCAAATATTTCTAAGTAACTAAATCCAACTCAAGAAATAGTAAGGTGTGTTTGTCTCTAAAAATCTCTTTAAATTTTTTTGTCTCGTTGGTATAGTATTTAGGTCAAACATTTTGAGAGACGTCCCTTTCCTCTATGCCATGGATTTCTCATATTCATGCCCCTTAGGGAATTCAAACCTAGGGGCTCTCATATCCTCTCAGAGTTATTAAGAGACTCAAATCTGAATACTTTTTGAGTGATATTTTTCCCATAAGCATACTTTATGATTTCTGTTTTAAAGAACTTGTGAAGTACAAACTATAGTTAAAGCTCTATCACACCAGGAGCTATATTTCAAGTTCAAGGTATAGATAATCTTCAATAATTATCATAAAGCATTTCATAATATATAATATCATACACAGATATCCCTATACACAAGAACTATATGTAAGCAAAATGTTTATTATAGAAATATTTCATAAGAAAGATTCACAAGACAACATTTTTCTTTAGAAAATCATTCCAGAGGTTTTGGTTTCATGACCAATAATGCTATATTTTTCATATGTCACATATCTTACCACAAAAGGAGAAAAAAAAATGAAAATAGAAGAACCACTTACCTAAGGAGAAAAGTAATCAGTACAACTTGAAGACAATTAAAAGAAGTGATGGAGAAGCACAAAAAAAGGAAAAAAGAGGAAGAATTTCTTATGTCTTAAGAGTTAAGGAAATATTTTCTCTCAGTTCACAGCTCAATTTTGTGTCAAAAATATGTCAAAATTACAACTTAAGGCTATTTATACTTAACTGACATGGGTCAATTTGTTGAGGGCATATGAAATTGTCAAAGGGATTGCTAAAATAGTTCATTGCCACTGTCTTAAATCTGTTGAGCACAATTCCCATGAATTGAGCGAATTCCCTTTCGAGACCAAGGTTGAGGAAAGGGTATTCATCACGGAAAATTTATTAGCACAACATCTATGCACTGTGTGAATTTGCTCTTGAGATATCACATGAGGGAGCATCAAAAGTTCAAGTTAAATCACATGAAGTAGAAAGAGGGGTGGGGACAGGTTTTGCATCTTGCATGTTGATAGAAATCAATAACTCACGTACATAGTGCTACTATGAAAGGAACAAACCGAGAGATGTAGGGAGGATTTACATGCCAAGGAAATGATGTGGGGACCTGAGATCCTTGAGAGAGAATTTAAGGACAGTCTTGAATGCATTCAGAAATGGATCGTTGTTGCCCGTGAGTAGTAGATCATCAACATAAATAAGAAAATATACAACAAGATCATCCCAATTGTACACAAAGAGAGAAGTGTCAGATCAATAATTAAGAAATTCATATGTAATAAGAAAACCTTTTAGAGCATTATAACAAGCACAGGGTGCTTGTTGAGACCGTACAACGCTTTGTAGAGCTTGTAAACATAATCTAGAAAGTGAGAGTTGACAAAACCTGGTGGTTTAGACATGTAAATATCCTTCGAGATTATACCATGAAGGAATGCATTATTGACATCCGTTTGACATAAAGGCCAACCATTAGAGAGAGCAATGCAGAGAATCAACTTGATAGTCCGAGACTTAATGACTGGACTGAAGGTTTCAGTATAGTCAATGCCAAGATGTTGATGAAACCCTCTGACAACAAGACGAGCTTTATATCGAGCTATAAAGCCATCGAGATTCTGCTTGAGACGAAAAACCCACTTATTACCTATAATGTTGAACGGTGGTTGCTTAGGGAAAAGGGCATGTACCATTGGCAAGTAATGCATTGTATTCTTCTAACATTGCTTGCCTCCACTTAGAATGCTTCAAAGCCTAGGAAAGATAAGAAGGTTCAGTTTGGCCGGATAAAGAAAATTTGGTGGCTAGGTGAAGGTTTTTGGGTTTAAAGATGTCATTTTTATATCTTGTAACCATTGGGTGGGAGTTGTTTTGGTGCAGGCGAGCATGAGGATGAGTTTACGTTTGTGGAAGGATATGAACCCAAAGTGTACAAGATATCATGATTGGATGGAGGAGAGGATTTAGTGGAATTTGGTGATTAGGGAAGAGGGGATGAGGTATGCAGTGATGTTGACGTGTACATAGGAGAAGATAAGTTTTGAGGTGTGGTAGGTAAAGAGGAGGCATTGGAGGTGGGATTTGAATTTTGAGATATGGATGTTGGAATGGTTATTGGCGTGGGATCAAAGATAATAGGATGATGAGTGATTTGTATGTGGTTTGAGGGTGTGGGTCCAGGTGGTTGCGTGTATGTAGGGAAGGATATTAGAGAGAGAGAGAATACATGGTTGTAAGGGTAGAATAATAAGGAAGAACATTTTCTACTAAGTGCACATACCTTGAGATATATAGTTTTTCAGTTTTAAAATTATAACAAATAAGCAATTTAAGATGAGTTGTAGCCTAAAAAGACGCATGGTTGGGATTTTTAGAGAAGCTTTTTTTAGCATACAGGACCAACCAAGGAAAATATAGACATCTGAAGGTATGCAACTTAAAGTAATTTGGTGAGAAGTGAAATAAGAACTCGAAAGGTGACTTCATGTCGAAACCAGGTGTGGGCGTGAAATTTATAAGATAGGCTGCAGTTTCAAAAGCATAAGATCAAAACGAGATGGGTAAGGAAACATAATGGAGAGAACAACGAGCAATTTCAACCAAATGGTAGTGGTTTTTTTTAGAAAGCCTATTGTGTTCTAAGGTATAAGGGAGAGTTGTTAAGTGTGTTATTCCACGAGTTTGAAAGAAAAATCTCAATTTAAGATATTCACCACCATTGTCTAAGTAAAAGGTTTTATAATTTGTATTTAGTTGATTTTCAACAAGTGATTTGAAAATTAGAAAAATGTGAGAAACATCATATTTATGTGTAATCGGATAAAGCTACACATATTTTGAAAAGTGATAAATGAAAATGACATAATAAAAATGGTCATTTATTAAAGATAAAGGTTCAAGACCCTAAACATCTGGATAAATTAATTCTAATGCTTGACTACTAAATAAAGTGGACCTAGAAAAGGAAAATTTCTGACTTTTATTCGCTAAACAATTTGAACACTAAACAGATGATGAATAAAAGGGAATGACATTGGCCTTAAGTGGATGATGAAGGATGTGAGAAATAGGATGCCCTAAGCGGTTGTGCCAAGTGGAAAGGGAGGTGTGACAGTGGATATGATAGGATTAAGGATGAGGAGGTGAGCATGAAATCTTGTATACATTATTTTCATTCTTTCCACGTAGTTATGGGAAAAATTCAATGGATACAAAGTTGTTTTGACATAATTGAGAAACAAAAAGAAAATTTTGCAGGACCATAAAGAACATTATTTAAGTGAAGCGGAGAGGAGGAACCGAGAAGAGAGGTTGAACCACTTTGAGTGACGGTGAGTCCCTTACCATTCACAACCACAAGTTTATCATTACCAGTATAATCATGGGCTAAAGTGAGATTAGCAAGATCCTCGTGACATGGTGAGATGCGCCAGAATCCACTTGACGATGAGAATGATTAAGAGGATAACCATGTAATTTGTAACAAGTCTTAGCAGTGTGACCACGATGATCGCAGTATTGACAAATAAGGTGAGACCTAGAGGAAGAGTTACGTGGATGAGAATTAAAAGGGTTGTCACGGGTAGGAGATGCTCCACTAGAAGATGACATGAATGTTTGTAGCAACCATGAGAAAAAGATGAACGAAAATATGGTTGGCAGTAACAGGAAAGGATGATTGTTGTTGTTCTTCCTGTTGAAGGAAAATTTCATAGTCAACAAGTTTATCAAACATTAGGAGAGTATCAAGAGTGCGGATTGATGCACAAAACTTACAATAAACAGGGTCAAGACCATATAAGACCCCGATGACAAGATCAAGATCATCAACAAAATGACCAATAAGCACAAGTTCATAGGCGATGGAGCAGATAGAGCGCAAATAGTCACAGACATTGAAGTCACCTTTGGTGATGGAGGAAAGTCGTTCTTTAAGAGACGTGATCCGTGTGTGTGACCGATTGGCATAAGATTTGGTCAATCTCGACATTACATCACCAGAGGAGGTAGCAAAGGTTATCACAATCTCTGCCTCAAGATCACAAGTACCTAAGAGAGCCAGAAGCAAATAATTATCCTGAAGCTTCCAAGCAAGAAAAACAAGATTTTCAACAGCTGCATCACCAATGTCAATCGTTGTTGGAGGACATGGAATGGGTGACAGAAACATAGTCGAGTACATTATTTGCAGTCAAGAATATAGGAATTTGCTTGTACCAGGCAGGGCAATTTGAGGAAGATAGTTTAATAGGTAGTTGAGTTGCTATGACGAGTTCCACAAGGAGGAAGCGATAGAAGTAGCAATGACCATTGATAGGATCAAAATTAACTACTTAAGCTTGTAGTTCAAATACCATATAGAGAAATATGATTTTTATATATTAAAATTATATATCATACACACATATATATATTATAAAAAGATTTATTTCTAAATAATTGTAATGGAAAGATATAAAAAATAATGAATAATATGGTTATAACCAAAGCTATAATTGAGGGTGAGTTTCATGCCTAAACATGATTTGTGAATGATTTTGTTTTTATGAATGGAGAGAGACTTTACAAATCTTAGATATACCAATTATTTAAAAAAAAAATACGAAATGGCTCTTGATAACCATCCTTAAAGAATTCTATTAGTAAAAAGTGTAACTGAAAAAAAGTTAATAAGAAAAAACAAATACATACGCAAAAGAATTCAGTAACTATAAATTACATATATTTAAAATTTTAGAAAGTAAAATTGAGAAAAAATATAAGAATCAAATTTTAAGATTTTATAAAATATATGGACTAAAATTATGATTCAAAAGTCCATTTATTTATATTTTAACTGTTTAACTTCTGGAAACCACTATTCATCTCCATTTTTCTTCTTCTTTCTATGTTCTTATTATTTTATATTCAAAAATATAGTAGACAAGAGTTCTTTCACTATTAATATAATAATAGTAGATACTCTTTGATGTAATAATAATAAATAGATAAACAGATTGAGATAGTGGATTTACCTTTTTGGTTTTTCTGCATTTACGTACCGAATAGGTTGTGATCATACACGATTGAGGTATGCCTTTTGCTAGTTATAGGTATTTACTAGTTTCAAATAAAGTAGGAGATCGCAAGAAAAATCAACATGTTAAAAGAGAAAGCTACATCTTTATCTTTTTGAACACGACTCTTCGTCTTTTTTTTTTTTTTTCACACCATTTGTTACTTCACATGTTAAAAGAGTTTGGCAGAGAGCATTTCCGAAATTTACATTCATTTATAGTTTAACTATATATTGTCCTACAAAACCATGACTATTGTGCTGACCAAAGTATAAATATCATCTGCTGCATCCAATATAATATTTTTTTTACCACTATTAGAGATATTAGCTTCTCTATATTTGGAAGTATTAGAAACAAAAAGACATAATATTTTGTATGCTTAAATAATTTTTTCATTTTCATAAATTTTCAAATTTTATACTTATTATGCTCAATCATAAAAAATATCATTTTGGTCATCAATGAAGTTTTTATTTTTTGTTTTGATATCTATTACCATTCATTAAATGATGGGTTGTTATCTAAGTAGGATGTTAGTTAGTGATTATGACTTGTACATTTGCTTTTTTTTTTTTTTTCTAAATAATTGGTTTCAATAAATTTGTAGATTTTGTTTTTCTCACAATAAGGTATTTCCCATTTTAGTCTCATTTCTTTTCTTTCTGACATTTATTGACATTCTTTCAAGTCATGATTAAATAACCAAATCAAGAGTTGATTAATGACATGTATTTTAAAACTGTTTTGATTAAAGAAAAATATAAATCAATGTGTGTTAGAGTTTACCTTCTTTCGACATTTCCTATTTGACCACAAAACCCAAAGTAAATGAATTAATATATATATATATATATATATATATATATATATATATATATATATATATATATATATATATATATATATATATATATATATAT
>Ga0209489_100857_pt1 | contig 60843 bp, 24 predicted proteins | sample SiratrowhiteBW_FD_187527 | JGI IMG/M metagenome (GOLD analysis project Ga0209489, IMG submission 187527) | Root nodule microbial communities of legume samples collected from California, USA - Siratro white BW (SPAdes) (version 2) | ecosystem: Host-associated > Plants > Roots > Nodule | place... | reverse complement strand
CATGAGAATGAAAATAATATTATGAAAATAAAGAGAAGAACAAAGATGAACAAAAGACATGAGAATGAATATATGCTCGCAGTTTTTCTATGTATTTCATTCAAAATAAAGAACTGAATATATACAAATACTGTATCCATTCTAGGTATAGCTAAATAAAGAAAACAAAATAAAATTATTACAATCTGATTATGTCATAAAAATAAATAAACAGAATTGATGATAATTTGATTCTACCATAAAGACAAAATCAAATAATTAGTTTCCTTCTAGAAGTCTTCTATCTATATCCTCTGAAAGGTATTTTAAAAAATTCTTTACTATATTATTATGTAAATAAAGTTTGTTTTAAAATCCATATGAAGAGGGATGTATTTTGATGTAAATTCTTATTGGATAGATTATAGTGTATGTATGATGTATGTTTAAATTAGAATAGTGTTAAATTGGGGTGTTACACAAAACTTGAATGATAGAAAATAATAACTAAGTAATAAATAATAAAATGTAATTAAACTTATGTAGATCAAATAATATATATATATATATATATATATATATATATATATATATATATATATATGTATATATATATATATATATATATATATATATATATATATATATATATATATGTATGTATGTATATATATGTATGTATACTATTTAAGGGAGCGAGGTAGACTAAAATATGATGTTAGAGTTACATTTTACTCAACCGCTTATTTTATGTTGAAGTTGGTTGCTCAAGCAAGAGGAATTTGCTTAAGTGTTGATGCGTTAGGAATAATGATTTATATTTTGATGCTTTTATGCATGTGAGATATGCTTTGTAAATTCCATGTTGTATGAAATTGTAATTAATTATATATGGCATGTAATTAGTGTTGAGATGCACAACATATGACTTTCTAGGGTGGTCCTTTGTGAATTGTGGAACTTAATTGAATCACTTATATATTTATATATGTTAATGTATATGTATATAAGATTTCATCCAAGATGGGTGACCTTGATAGGTGGTTGTATGACTTGTGGTGGGTGTTTAGGGATATTTAGGGTAGTTTCAAGCTTTGAATGACAATGATATACATGACACTTACTTAACATATGTATCATGATCTTGTTGATGATATAATTATGTTGACATAATTTGAGGTGGTCAAAAGTTGAAAGAGAGTTAAATTTATCTTGATAGTAAATGATTTGTGTAACCTTTATCTTGAAAATTTAGTCAAATTTTAATATTTGTTAGGTGTTAGTCTCTAAAAAGACTTGTTTATTATAGTATAAAATCTTTTAAAAGATGTCTTGCATTTAATAATGACATAAATGTGACTAAACGTACACTATGATAATATAAATATGATTATATATATATATATATATATATATATATATATATATATATATTATGTTTAATTCTCATTAGTTCACCTTTCTAAACTTTTAAATGCAGTTTATTTTTCATCCACCGTAACGTAACCTTACATGCTACGTAAAGGTATGATGTTGCAAATGACAAATAAAAAGTTTGAGATATAATACAATATTTATGTTTTATTAAAGTTTTAAATGTATTATTTATGCTATACTGGAAGTTTAAAAATGATATTTATATATTATCTTGAGGACCTCTCTGTATACTTATATTTATAGTTTTAGAGGAGTGTTACACATGCACTATTTATTCTATTTTTTTATTGACAGTACTTTCACTTAATGTTGGGGACAATTTGCGTACCTACCTAATAATTTAATCCTTCAGTTCCATTAAAGATAATTTATTCAAGCATTAAAAAATCAATAAAAATGACTTTACACCTTAAGTACAGATGAATGATACAAATTAAAATTTAATAAATAGTAGCGTGACCACCCATAACACTTTTAATACCCATTATAGGTTCACTCTGCATTAATTTGAGACAGTAAATCTATAAAATAATGTTGTAAAGTTTTTATTTGTGCAAAAATTCAAGGATTCCACAATACAACAAAACTCATAAAATACTAAACACAAAACAGTGATAAAACAGTTGAGTAAAAGTGGCATATTCTTGTGTTGATAATTTATCTTTTTGAACTTAATGATTAAAATGAAAATATCTTCCCAATTCGAATCATTTAGTAATGTTTTTATAGATGAGAGAATGATTGGAGTGAATATGGAATTTTGAACATAGTGATATTGACAGCTTAATATGGTGGATTTCAAGTTTGAATTTTAGAAGTAAACTAAGAATTTTATATATTTTGTGTTATGGATAAGAATTGAATATTGAAGTGAGAAAATAAGAGAAAAGAAAAATGTAGAATGATGAGATCCAAGAAGGGAACCAGTACTTCTATTGCAGATTGCAGAATCCACTTTGTGATAAACCTTGTCTCCTGATAGAAATGAATAAAAAAGTTTATTTGTTATTAACAATTTTTTATTTTTTAATTAATTATTATAATGATAAAATACACTTATAATTAATTGTGGAGATACATAATTCATTAGTCATAAAAATAACTTATTTTCTGATAACATAATCTATAATAAACTATATTTCACTTTTACACATCTTTCTTCAGCATTGATGGAAAATCCATTCTCTTATTATTTATCTTTTTATTTATTTTATTCTTTTGTACATTTAGCCTCTCCTTTGTCCATCTTTCAAACTAAATCAATATTTTATATAATTTATTAGTAATTTCCCCCCTACAAATTTAGTCTTTTAATTTTTTTAATTACTCATAATTTTATCCTGAATATATAATTTTAATCAATAACTTTAGTTTTAAAATAAAGGTACTAAAATAATAAACGCACCAAAATTGCACTTTACTCTTTTAATTCTTAAAAAAATAATACATTCCTTTCGGAAAGAATAATTTAGATGTACTATGATATTAGTCAAATTTGATATGAGTGAGTCTCTATAGTGGTTGACATATTTCGTAGTTAATTTTGAATCCCATTACCAACTTTAGACCTTTCTCTCGAAAAGAAAAAGCTTTAGAACTTTAAAAGATAAAATAAAAAATTGATAAAGTTTTAAATTTTATAATTAAAGTACTTACCATGTGTAGTTTATGTGAATGATATTAAAACTCAATTTTTTTTATCAATAATTATAAGCTTAAATTTTATATGTCAAAAAAAACAATTAAGAAAAATAAGAATTTACTAAAAATGATTAATGTAATTTTCCCATGAAATTACATTCATTCAATCATAGTTGTTCATGTTAGTTGTACCTTAAGAATACTATGAAAGTAAATAAGTTATTATAGAAGTCTTTATAGAGATTACACATACAATTAACACAGTTTAGTGAATGTACAATTTTCTAAATTAAAATGAATTATGTGAAACTTAGCAAATTAAAAGCTTTTGGGTATTTTCATTTTTTTTTTTTTCAAAAGGAAGAAAGTAAATGGGCTGGTATCTATCTATGGTGAGTCATGAGTGATGAGTAATTGGGCCAAAATGCACTGTGGGTCCCACAGGTGTGAATGTGCGCACGTGTGATCGGTCATGAATGAGTTTGGCACGTGTGAGATGTGGGAATGGATATGGTTTGGCATACATAAGGTAAGGTCATGTGAGGACCCTACATTGTTGGGTTGGTGTCTTACGCTGAAGGGAACCTTCAAATTTTAGCCTGTGATCACTTCCAAATCCTTTCCATAGGCCTCTTTCATCCACTCTTATTATTATTATATTATTTTTTATATATGTGAGTATTCTTTTTCTAGGATCTACCAATATATTTATACAAGAGTTCTAAAAAATAATTAATATAAATAATCTTAATTACTTTTTTTTTTATGTTTTTCTCTCTACAATATAAGTGCATGTATGAATGGCCATATTTCTAAAACTGAAATTATTATAATTTATTGTATCTAAAGTGTAAATTTAAATTAAATGTACATAAATTATCTATACAATTCAAGTAAACGTGGATTCTAATTAACAATAAAAACACAAGTTTAAATAATTTTCCTTACTTTAAAAGTGTGTGAATTGCAAATAATGGTTTCTCAAGGACAAAGGTTTCATCAAAAGTAAAAACCTAAAATCAATCGGATGTAAGCAATCTTTAGCTCACAAACATTGTAAGTGCAATCCATTTATAAAAGAAATAATGTTTAGAGAGATAAATATAGAAAGAAAACCCTACATTTAAACTTAGAGAGAAGAAAAGATAGTAAAAGAAAGAAAAAAAAATTACATTGAAAAATGTAACATAATTTTACTTTTTCATAAATGTGAAACATATTAAGTAAAAAATATATTTTACATTTACTACATTTAATAATGACTTCTTATTATGTAAAAAAAAAATATTTTACTACATTTAATAATAACTTCTTATTATGTAAAAAAATATATATTTTACTACATTTAATAATGACTTCTTATTTAAAATTTTAATTAATTAATTTTAGTAAAAACAAATATGAATAATTTTTTTTTCTTACAAAACAATTAGATATGAGACATTCTGTGAATGTTTGAATCCAATTTTATTCCAACCAAGTCAGTATTCCAAAAGTATAACATATTTATGCCTATATTTAATAACATTAAATTATTTTTCTACTATACTTGCTACTGAATATCTTAAGACATTTAATAACGAAAACGGTTAAAATTTTCAAATAAAAATTATTTATTTTAGTTTGAAATATAAAATATATTTAGCATCTATTTTTGCATAACATTTTTATTCAACGTGTATTTATCATAACTAAGTATTTGTTGATGAAATATTAACAAAGCACTTGTTATTCCAGGTTTTAAGTCGATATTGAAGCAAAAATCAAAACAATTTAAAGATAAAATATACCTACCATTATACTTAATTAGATAAATATCTTTTAAAATACACAAACATTATTATCTTCGGGGGCTGTTTTCTGAGATAAAAGAAGAAGAAGAATAAGGGAAAAGACAACAAAATTTGAAATTTAATTTATAGAGAAGATGGAAGGAATGAAATTTTAATTTTTGTTTAGAAATGAAATTGTCTCTCTCTTTTGTTTTTTTCATTTTTTTAAGAAAAAAAAGTAAAAGTTGTGACTAATAAGAGAGGGACAGTAGTAGGGGTAAAGATGGTAGATGATGCAGTGGATAGAGTCACAAACTTCATGGATCGTACAACACTCTTATCTGTACGGTTCATACGGAACAAAGGATCCGGTTCAGAAGGTTGCCGGTAACCTTTGTACTCTGCTTACAACTTCGCTCAACGCGCATCATCCACGCTCTATCTCTTTCACACTCTATTCAATTAAATATCTTTACTTTTTACTATATTAATCATTTTATTTCTATTGTACCAACTTATGTTTATCATGTATGTTTTTTTTCTCTCTTTACTAGATAAAGTCTAATATTTTTACCAAATTAAGAGTGTATTTAATTTTAAGAGTGTATTCTTACAAGTTTTTTAAAAGAGTAAAAGAAAAAATATTATAAAATAACATAAAAATCTTAGATATAATTAGGTGCAACATAAAAAAAATATTTTGTTTAATATTGGATGTTTCATGTTAAAATTGGTCAAAAAAATTCAGACGTTACTTTATTCTATAAAGTTGAATTTAATTTATTTGTAAGTTTAAACTATTATAAAACTAAAGACTTCACTCATATAATGATAATATACTTATATTATTTTTTTTTATTATTATCCTATTAATGATTTTTTTTCTAAATATAATAGGATAATTAACTAATATAAAACAAAACAAAATAAATTTAAATTTTGATATTTTATTATTTAATTTATTTTAATAAGTTTTATTTTGAAATATAAGTTTTTTATTAAAATTAATAACGTTTTTCTTCTTTTATTTTAAGATTTCTTTTAATTCTAATTTATATTTTTAAAAAATTATTTTATAAATATATTGATACACAAAAAGTTATTATATGAATCATATTATTTACAATATTTCCATTCATTATTTTAATACCCATTCTATTTTTTTTAATCCAAAAAACACTTTTTTCCATTTTTCTATTCTTTTATTTCTTTTTGTGCACTCTCTTCAATCCAAATAAAGTAAAAGACACTAAATTATATTCTTAAATAAAAAACATTTTTGTTTTGAAATTTTCAAATACATTAGATATCTTGTATTTTTATATTTTAGAAATTCTTTGATTGGTATGTTCTCACATATTAATTAACAAATAAAAATATTAAAATACTCACATAACTAATAACTTAAAACTAAACTTAAATTCAATTAACTACTATCACAATATTTGTAACGCACATAAAATAAATCATGCATTTAGTATTCTACTAATCGGTATTAAGATTCATTAATATACAATCATCCTTTAATATAAAGTATTTTAAAATCATATATTTAAAATTCTAGTCAGACCTATTTACAATATATTTTTAAAATAAGTCATATCACTATTAGCATCACTCAACTTAAGTGATCCTTTACCGATCCATCTACAACACCATCTACTCCCATGTCAAAACATGATCATCACAAACAAATATCAAAATACTAGCACAACAAAATAAAGGGTAAGTTAATTAAGTTTAAGCAATTCAAGTCATTCAATCAATTACAAAGTTTAACACAACTCAAACACCTCATAATCATCCATCTCAGTCAATTTCATGCATCATTACAATTATAAGACACTGCATAAACTTGACTTTACTTCTAAAAGACTTGTGCATTGAATAGATCCCGATATATGCACCCGTCATTGATAACGCAGTGCCAAATTAGACTACGAAGCTAAATTTGTAGTATAACTAACCTAGGTCATTCTTTCCAAAGACTATTCAGTTATTATCTCAAAAGAATAATGCAAGTAATAAAAACCAAGCCGACCTCTTTTCGGCTCTCTTAAATCCCTCACAGTATCTAAAGAAAATCCAAATTACATGTGTAGGATTAATAGACCGAGATCTCTACATCTATGCATCTATTTAACATTCCGAACACCCCACAATCATGGAGCATCTCGCCGAATACACAATACGCTGAACAACTGCAATCGCCTACTGTGAACAACAATATTATTTTGACTTAAACATCGGTTAGGAAAATTCACAACGCAATCCAATTGATATTGGTTCAATTACCAAAGTAATCCAATTATTAAATTTAAAAATCAAATTAAAATAACAATTGAGCATGTAGTTATAGAAAGAATTATAAAACATGCACCTCTAAAAAATAGGAGAGCACTTGGAGATCGGATTGAACAAAACAATTAGTCACTCATAACCACCATTGACAGTAAGCCAGAAAGATAAATGCAAAACGTCCAGAAGATAAATAGCCCTCAATAAAAAATCTGCTCAACATATCCAAGTGTGTCGCCTTGCTGTCAAGCCTTTTTGTACCAACTTCAAGTCCAACTTTAACTATTTTTCAGTTCGAATTTGATATTGGCCCTTGAATAACATTTGTAGATCTTTAAGTTATTTGTAAAACAAAAACAATAATCAAGTAAATCCGAGTTTTGTGGCAAAAATTATGGACAAAATACCAAACACACTCAAATCTGTTAAAATTCCAAAAGATGGTGTCAAAATAATAACAAACTTTTAACTGAAGCCTAATTGGTCCAACTACAACATAACGTTGTAAAACCCTAATAATTACCAACTAATCTATCTTTATTGTTATCAGTATTCAATGGAAATGTGATAAAAATAAATAAGTATGACTCCAAGCTGTGAATTCCCACAGCCTTAAAACCAATGAATCATCATCAATATGGTATGACAAGGTTTCCCTAAGACTTTCCTGACCAGCTATGTTTACAGTCACTCAATTTAGACCTCATGAAAATACCATGTCTTGATCTTGACCATCTTAATCAATACTTTAACAATATAATATTATAAACATATATCTCTACTTATGTATTCATTCACTTTTCAATCTCAATCTCAAAAATATCAAGAATTATTAATTCATCAAACCATTCAATTTAAATCATGAATTAATCTACTATATTAAACTCATTCAGTGCATTACAAAAGAATTACACAATCAAAATAGAAAACCAATTTTTTTTTGTAGCTTGAGCAAAAATTTCTAACTTGAGTGAGAATCCCCTCGCTTTTGGCTAAAATTATCTTGCTTGAGCAAAAATGATGCATAGAGCACCCCAATTCTAGTGCTATTTTTGCTCCCTCACTCCCTCGCTTGAGCGAAAATATTTTCTCACTTGGGAGAAAAGCTTCTCGCTTGAGCAAAAATGATCCAGAGAGCACCTCAGTTCCACGGGTCTTCTAGCTTGGGCGACTATACCCTCGTCTAGGCGAGACTACCTTCTCGGCTGGGCTAAGGATTTCTCGCCTGGGCAAGACTGGACTAGAGAGCACCTCAACTCCAAGGGTCTTCTCGCCTACTCGCCTGGGCGAAACTACCTACTCGTCTGGGCGAAATTGGACCCAAGAACACCTCTCATATTTTCAAGTGAACTCGCCTGGGCTACTTGTGCAGAAAAACAACAGCTTCTCAGATGAATCATGCAGTTTCCTACTACCTTATAGCTACTATGCATGTCTCAGATGACTAAATGGGACAAAATCAACATGCATGCACGATGAATGATCTACACATCATACATGCAAAAAAATCAAATCAACATCATAAATTAAATCCCAATTTAAGACCTGCAGAGAACTTTCCCATATGCATTTTCACAAATACTATAATCATTAACTTATCAAACCCTAACCTACATTCACACCCACATTAAACAAAAAAGGCAGGTCAGCTTCCCTTACCTGAATTAGACTAGGAGTTCTCTCTACGAGCTCCAACAACTTAAATCTCCAGAAACTCAAACCTGCACCAAAGGACCTCTGATCAACTATCAGACTAATACGCTAAGACACTGAGTTCGCATAAACACCATCTGATGACTCAGAGGCCACATGCAAGCTTAGACAACAAAGAAAACGAAATGCCTAAAACAGACTCTAAGGGAAAAGGATAGAAGATAAACTTCCTCTAAAGGAAGTTCTGATCGAAAAATCTTACTTTGTCCTCTGCCACGAGTCCAATGGTGGGCTTCGCTCACGAAACTGATGAAAGATGGACACAAAAGTTTAAAGAGAACTCAAAGAAAAAGAAAAAGACATAGGTTTAGAGAGATAGTGGCTCAAGTGAAAATAAGACTTCAGTACTAACCTTTTTCTTTTCTATAAATAGGTATTTTCAATTTATTAATCAAATTCAAGTGCTCTTTTTACTTTTTATCATCTCTACTCAAATTTCTAGCTCATTACAATATTAATATCTAACTCTTATTATTTCATGAAAATAATATTACAATTAAGACATAAATCTCATGAAAATGATATTATTGCTTTTGTCAAGTCTTTGAAAGAGTTTTCAATGCTAATCTGGTGTCATGGATATACTTGGATTAGAGCATTTGGTTCATAATTTTTTTTCCTATTCTCTTAAAAAGGATATACATGTAAAATGTCCTCTGAAGTTAAAATAAGTATTCAAAAATTAGAATTAATAAGTTAGTAAAATTATAATCATAAATTTCTTCTTGACTTTTGTAACTTTGATCTGATTAAATAAATTCACATCAAAATAGATATCAAAATAAAATCTCTTCAAAATTTTATGTTAGAAATTTGATGAAATGACCTAATTTAGTCAAATTATGAGGTGTTTATGTAAGCATTGTGTTCTATAACGTTAAACACCTATAAAAATATCAAAACATTGAAAGAAATTTTTTACATTAATGTTTTTTAAGAAAATAAATATAAAATAAATAATTTATATTCTTAAAAATTACATTAAAATTTGAATATTATTTTTACTGGTAAAAAATATATAAACAACCCCATATTAGTTAACTTTCCGCTGTCACAAAGTTACTACCGTATTGATTAGATAAAAGGAAATATAAACTCTTTTAAAACACGTAAATTTTAGGTTTACTTTCAAAAATTATGCATGTGAATTATTATCTTTTAAAAGAGTTTTTAAATTTAGATATATTATAATAAAAAATATAAACTGATAATGTAGTTTACTAATTTGTACCAACACGTACTGTATGATCAATCGTAATGTTGACAGTAACACATATCATTGACTTTAAGACATGGATAATCTTACTTTATTTTTTCTTTTACTTTTATAAGATAGACTTAGTCTACATTGATTAAAAATGCTATTAATACTTTTTTTGTCAAATTATTTATAGTATACCTTTTTAGTATAATGAAAACTTATTAAAATCCTAAATTCTACATAATTTTACTTTTTATTCAATAATATTTACTTATCATTTTAATTTTTAAATAAATTATCATCAATAAAAAAGTTATATAGAGTGATAAAATCTCAAGCAAAATTTAATGAGAAGAGGAACTGAATTTTTTTTCCATTCTCTAAATTCTTAAACATAAATTTATACTAATATGTTATAAAATAAATTATATTTAACTATTAAAAAGGTACTAAGAACTGTCACTCAAGAAATTTAAGATCTATAAATAATAATTTACTTTTAAAAAATAAAAATAAAAAATGAAGCTGGAAGCAAGTGCACAACACGCGCAGAAGAAGCTCCTGACCGAAGCAGGAACAACAAACTTAAAGTGATGGAAAATTTAGTTCAACGGTTACCACGCGGTGTTTTTCTCATGTCCCATCCTACATTTGACAGACACAAACACCCAATGACTAAATTAAATTTAACTTGATAAATTAAATTAATCAAATTAAATAAATAAATAAAAGTTAAAAACTCTGTGTCTCCCCTCTCTCTCTCTCCCATCACCCCCAATTCCAATTGTACCTTCTTCCTCTTTCTTTCTTTCCAAAGATAAAATCTTTACCCTTCACACCCAAACCCCTTTTGGTTTTCTTCCTCAAATTTGCATCTGGAATCTGGCTTCTCAGCACTTCAAACCAACATGGTTTCACTTGGAGCTTCCTGTGCTTTCTGTTGTTCTGTGTTCATGATGCTTGTCACTTTCAGTTTTGCTGGGGACATAGTGCACCATGATAATATTGCTCCCAAGAGGCCTGGCTGTGAGAACAACTTTGTCCTGGTAGCTGAGATAATGGATACAAATTTTGAAGTTTGTTTGGTGTCTGATGTGAATTTGATGCATATTTGATTGTGAAATGTCACTCTTCCTTTTTTTCAAGAAATATTGGCTTTGTTGTTTATTAGGGTGATGGGGAGGTAGTGGAACAAGGAAAAAAACATTTTTATTATTTTCTTCTTTTTAGTTTTTTTAGTCATTCTCAAGAAAATTGGGGAGTTGGGTTTGATTAAAATTCAAATTTTAGTTTCTTAGTTTTAGAAAGATGAGATTTTTTATTCTCTTCTGCACCTTCACCTTCCCCCTCCTCCACATGAATAACCCTGTGGTGCTTGATCAGTTGAAGTGCTCTCTTCTTCTGTTCTTAAATTAAACATAAGATGTTCTGGAAGTAAAAATAATACATGTTTTCTCCTTTTCTTCGATGCGTTAATCTGTGGCAGAATTTTCACGATGCAGGGGAAAAGAGGGGAAACACTAAAATGGAAGTGGTTTAATTAATGTTTGTTTAAACAAGTTTTGAAAAAATAATTGCCCTGCTTAATTTTCAGTGGAGTTTTTCTGGCAATTGCAATGCAGAGATCTGTTATCTAGTTGAAGTATGGTAGCTTTATTTGCTATAGTTGGTATTATATATTTGATTTCATCGTTTTTCTCCATCTTTCTATATAAACAATCATGCCAATTCTCTCATCTTTCTCACTTGAGGTTGACTCAGGTAGACTTAGTTTCATGGACGCTACTAAAAGACCTGAATTTTCTTTTTCAATTTTTGTTCAAAGTTTGTAACAATTATCTGCCTGGTAAAATTCTGTTGTCTTGTGCCTCTTTTCTCCTTGATTTGCCTTCTTCCATTGAGTTTATGATTTCTAGTGTAAAAGAAAGAAATGCGTGCTTTCTAAATTGGAATTTGAACAAGGTGATGGTAACCAGAACAATGATAAAGACTTTTGTAAAATCTCAGAACCAAAATTGTAAAACTTTTGGCCTATGTCTTTCTGTGTTTAAGCAAACTACCATGTGACATGTTGCAATTTTCTTGCAAAGATCGGTAGGTATAAAGTATGAATGAGTCTTTTCTTTAACATTTTTGACACATTGCTCCTTTGTTAGGTTAAAGTTCCAACTTGGATTGATGGTGTGGAAAGCTGTGAGTATGTTGGCGTTGGTGCAAGGTTTGGCCCTACACTGGAATCAAAAGAAAAACGTGCTAACCATACTAGAATTGCAATTGCAGACCCTCCTGATTGTTGTAGCCTACCTAAGAATAAGGTATTCTAACTTTATGCTTCAGAACTAACCAAATGCAACTTCTCTGTGTGTGAAGCATAGATGTTCAGATTATAAAGCTTTAATTTTTTTTTAGATACTTGTAAGTTAGTAATATGGAGTGTCTTGCAATTTGTTAGCTCACTGGCGAGATCATTTTGGTGCACCGAGGACAGTGTAGTTTCACAACCAAGGCAAATATAGCTGAAAAAGCTGGTGCTTCAGCCATGCTGGTTATAAATTACCGTACAGGTGTTTGCATGCAATTTTTGTTTTTTTGAACCTATAGTTTGTTTCATTTCCTTCTTCTCCATGCCTAATTTACAGTTAAAAGTGATGTGATCCTGTGGTTCGTAGTTTCATAGAGAATACTAAATTTTTGTTTCTTATTTGTTTATTTGTCATTATTTATTAGAATAAACAAACATTTTGCAATGCTGTGTGTCTTGCATGTGTAAGCAACTATTTATGTCCTTATTATGCAGAACTTTTCAAGATGGTTTGTGAAGCAAATGAAACTGATGTTGATATTGGAATACCTACTGTCATGCTTCCACAAGATGCTGGTGAAAACTTGGAAAATCACCTACTAAACAACTCAGTGGGTATGTTTCAAATTTTTTATGTGCCTTTCTTTTGTAATAAGTTATAGTCTTCCTTTGCCAGACAAAAGTTTAAATCAACTACTTTACATTATGATTCTTGATCTGATTATTCTTTGCAATTCTCCTTTCTCTAGTTTCTGTGCAGTTGTACTCTCCACATCGTCCATTGGTTGATGTTGCAGAAGTGTTTTTATGGCTTATGGCTGTTTGTAGTATTCTCTGTGCGTCTTACTGGTCTGCCTGGACTGCGAGGGAGTCTGCTATTGAGCAGGAGAAACTATTAAAGGTTACCTAGTTTATTTTCATGCCAATTTTATTCATTTTTCCTTAAACGAGGATAATATTATTTTTGTATGAGAAAGAAGGAATAAAAAAGTTAACAAAGACACACAGAAGAAATTCTGAAAGGAAACTAACTCATTAGAACAACGAAGTTCTTGTGCTCCTTGCAGACTTGGCATGGAGGTTTCCTTAACAAAAGATTATTCCTCTTTTTGAAAAAAAGTATTTTCTTTTTTTGTAAACGAAGCTTTCTTCTCAAAGTAAAAGAAAAAGTCATTAATTCAATTACTAACATATATATACTACGTTTATATTACAGGATGCTTCAGATGAATATGTAAATGCAGAGAATGCTGGTTATAGTGCTTATGTGGAAATCAGTACTGCAGCAGCAATATCATTTGTTGTGATTGCTTCTTGTTTCTTGGTTATGCTTTACAAATTCATGACATCATGGTTTGTTGAAGTTCTGGTGGTTCTATTTTGCATTGGTGGCGTTGAGGTGAGTTATCATTTTCCCAAGCTTGATTCTTGTTGGTTATGACTCTTCTAAACTTTTCTCATCTTCTGTATGACTTGCGCTACATCTTGGGTGGTTACTTTCACCTGTGTATACTTAGAAACATTTTACTTTCTTCACATCTAACCCAATTCCCTATCCGTATTTAAAAAGTCTTCTGTGTGGTATTCTGCTCATATCCTCTTTAGAGATGTTTCTTTATTAGACTTGAAGAGAGGTTGATATGCCTATGTTTGGATATCTAATGAGTGATGAGTGGAATATGATGGATATGGTTAATAGGATATTTCATTATTTTGCATTCATCTAGTTGAAACTTTTTTGGGATCTCCTTTGCATACTTTTGTTGACAAATAAAAATCTCATTCTTATTCTGAATGATGTCCATGCCTAGAAAATAGGTCATAAGACCAAGATCTGTCATCTCAAAGACATTCTTCTTTCCTTGGTTGAATTTATTAATTAGTGCTAAACTGAATTCTGTCACCAAAAGATCATCAACATACAAAGAAATGATTAAATATCAGAATCAACACGCTGGCAATTGAGTGTAGCTTAAGAGTGGATCTTTTGAAAGCCCAAGATTAACAAATGATCATTGATTCTACTACACCATACTCTAAGGGCCTGTTTTAAGCAGGATAGAGCATTTTTCAGCAAATATACTTTACCTTCTTGCCCTTTATCATAAGACCTTCTGGTTGCTCAACTTGCATCTCTTCCTGCAAAAAATTGAGAAAGGTTGACTTGACATCCATTTGAAACACTTGTGACCCGTTTTTTGCAACAATGGCAAGTAGCGACCTTACTCTGTCAGGCCTTGGTGCTGGATCTAAAGGTATGTGCATAATCAACTCCAAAAATTTGAGCTAACCGTTCACATTAAGCCTTGCTTTGTGCTTCTTCAAAACTGGCTGGTTCACACACAGCTATATTGCAATCTTTTGCATTCCTTCTTTGGTAGATGTCAGAAAGCCACCTTGTGCCTTGAATGGGTGCATCATCTATTGTATCTTCGAGCTCCAGTACAGCATTCTGATTCTTCTAAGTCAGTCCAGCACCATTTCTCGTCCTTCTTGAGGTGTACATCTCTGTTTGTAAAAATGTTTCCAGTTTTAGAGATTGTGCTGTAGCCAATAAATATTCCTGGTTCAGCTCTTTTGTCAAGTTTATCACGTTTAACCCGAGGTACTTGTGAGTAGCGCAAACAACCAAATATTTGTACAATATTTAGGTCAGGGTTAAAACCAAACCAGGTTGAAAAGGAGTTTGATTTCTGTTTTGAATAAACAGAGCTGTATTTGCAGCTTTGGCCCAAAACTTCTATAGTAATTCTTTTTGATGAAGCATACACATGACTCTCTCCGTGATTGATCATTTTCTCCTTTCACTCACTCCATTTTGTTGATGAGTGTAAAGAGCTGTCAGTTGATGCTCAATCCCAGCAGCATTACAAAATTGCTTAATTGATTAGCATTTACTCTTTCCATTGTTCGTCCTCAATTTTTATACAGAAATTGCTTTGATTTTCTACATGTGCTTTGAATTTTCAGAATACTGCAGCTACTTTTGATTTGAAGTTAAGAAAGTAAATATAGCACATTCCCGTTAGGTCATCAATAAAAATAATATAATAAGACTTCCTTTTAAGGATGGACTTCTTTGTGGTCCAGCAACATCAGTGTGAACAAGCTGCAACTTTTTACTTGCCCTCTCGCTACTTTCAGGAAATGGTTTCCTTGTTTGCTTCATGAACTTACAAGCTTCACATTCAGCTGGCTTTTCTGTCCAGGAAGGAACTCCACAGACTAGTTGATTTTTCAACCTGTAGTGCATTCCCAACTGATGGAAATGATTTTGCCTTCTGTGCCTAAGACGACTGAGCTGGCTATAATTGGAAATGCAATCTGCTCCTCCTTCCTTAGATCAAATGAAAAACTTTTGCACCTCATCTTGACTTTGAACATTTCAAGGCCTGTTGGATCTTTAATTATGCAGCTTTTATCTTCAAAAATAACTTTGAAAACTTTCTCCAGCAGCTGACCAACACTAAGCAGATTTTGGTAAATTTTATCAGGTAAATATAAAACATCTAGAGAGGGTTTTCGTACCTATGTAACTTGTTATAGCCACTGATCCATTGCCTTTTACTGGAATTTGTTCACCATTCCCGATTCTGACCCATTTGACTTCAGTGTTTGTCCAACACTTAAAAAGTTCTCTGTCATAGTTCATCTGGTTAGTACAACCTATCTATCAAAAAAGGGTCACTAAACAACTGCTAGAGAAACAAGTAGCAACAAAAAGCTCATCTTCCTTTTCTTGTGCATCGGCTGCAACTTGTTGGATATTTGCTTTGCAAATTACAGCTTCGTGTCCAATCTGATTGCCACTTAATGCACTTTGTGTCAAGTCTCTTCCAACATCTGAATGGAGGATGACCCATGCAATGTTGACATAGTGGGTAACTTTTCTTTCTACCTTTGCCTTTGGTTTGGTTCTTTGTTGTATTCTCACTGCTTGTTGACTGGTTCTTCTTAAAAGATTCCTTACTATTGTATCTAGTATCATGCTGCTTGGCTGGAAGTGCACCTTCAACATGATCACGATATTATTTGTCAACCTTCACTGCTCTTGTGCTTGTAAGGCATGTAATAGTTATGCCAAAGTAATCTTTAACAAATCCTTTGAGCTCTCCAATGAGGTTATGGATGTTTCATATCTCTCAGGCATCATTACCAATTTTTTTTTTTTCCAATAATTCTGGAATCAGCAAAGACGTTGAATCAGCAAAGACGTTACGTAGCCTTATCAAGTTGGCAATACTCAACAAGTCTGAGTATTCCTTGATTGTCTCAGACTCTTTCACCCTTTGCAATTTATTTTTCCTCATTAGATTAAGCAGGTGAATGCTCCGTATTCTTTCATCTCCAAGACATGCCACCTTTAGATAATCCCAAATTGCTTTTGTCAATTTGAGACACATGATCCTAGTGAAGATGGTTGTAGAGACACCAGCATAAAGACATGATTTTGCCTTTTCTTTTCAGTTTTTTTTTTTTTTCCTTATGATTCTTGAACAGGACCGTGGTGGGATTGTCCGGCAGCGGAAGGACATCATAATTCTCTTCTACAGTTTCCTAAAGATCAAATGTCTCCAAATAAGATTTCATTCTCACTACCCATATGTCATAGTTTTCCCATCAAAGACTGAGAGAGCATGGGAAAAACTTTTCAAAATCGTGGCAGTGTAAAACAGACACGATTCCCTCTAGGAGAGAGCTCTAATACTAATTGTTGATTTTATGGAACAAAGACAATGACTAACAAAAAAGATGCAAAACTTAATAAAAGAATAAAGTGCTACTGAGAATGCTAACTTCAGTATTTTATTATCTTAATGCAACTTAATTTAAATACATTCTGAAATAGCATACTAAGAGATCGCATATCATGATTCTAGCTACTGCATTGATAGCTTAGCTGAAAAATATGAAATAGCTAATCCACTAACAGCTAATGAAACAGAATAAATTTGACTAATTCAAACTGAAACAAATCTGAAAGCTTCTCAAAAGTATGCAACATCCAATGACATGCTCTCAACATTATCTTTTGTAATTTTTAATTGGATACTTTGAATACTTTTACTTGCATTTTTACAATTTTTATACTCATTAATTTTAGTGGTAACTTTAGATTAAGTTTATAACATTATATTATGTTATAGTCATGTCGCGTCTTCAATTTTTAAAATGCCGAATTTTCTTCTCCATAATTTATCATATTTGAATATTGCATCATAATCTGTGCTTCCTAGGTCATAGGATTGCAATTTGCAACGTCATGTTATTGTTGATATATAGCAGCTGAATGAATCTTTATTCTCTACGTGCTTTCAGGGACTACAAACTTGTTTGGTGGCTCTGTTATCATGGTATGTCTTTCATCCTTGGTTCCTTATTGTTTGAATTTGTGGTGCTCGTTGGTTAACTTTTTATGAGTTAAATAATGATTAACTAATTTGTTTGTTATTATACATGGTAGGAGGTTAACAAATTAGGGGGTTGAATATTTGACTAAGTGGTTAGTGGCCAGCCTGTCATATATAGCATTGAATAGTTGAACTCTGAATTCTATACGCCAAATTTGTCTACTGATTCTTATAATTGCTGAAAAATAAATTTTACATGACTTCAGCATTAGCTAGATTGTTTATTCTACTAGATTGTTACGATGTCAGCTTTACAAGAAACCATATTCATACTGTTAGGTAGATTGTTTATTCTACTAGATTCCCTTGTAATCATGTTGATTTGACATCACATTGTGTACAGTTTCAGATGGTTCCAACATGCTGCACAAACATTTGTGAAAGTACCCTTCTTTGGTGCTGTATCATATCTGACAGTTGCTGTTACTCCCTTCTGCATAGTGTTTGCAGTGCTTTGGGGTGTTTATCGCCATGTATCATTTGCTTGGATTGGTCAAGATATTCTTGTAAGAATAGTTCTGCTACCTTCAATGTGTTCTTTTTGGTGGAATCTTCTTTTATACTTTTTTCTGCTCATTATTTTTCCTACGTGTAGTTTTGACTAATATAGAATGTTTCTGGTGTAAAACTGAAAATGCTATTAAACGAGTATGGTCTTACAGTCATTAAAATGCTGACTGGAACATATTGCTCTGAGTTTCACAAACAAAGATCTGGTTCATAAACTAAGTTTCTAGAGGAAAACATATTTCTATTGGTTATCTGAACATATCTCACTGGGTGAGGAACTGAGGTTGGCTCTGTGGATCATACAACATCATCGGACTTAAGTTATAAATCGGTAAAGTTCTCAGGAACATTGCTCAGTGTTGGAAAACGGAAAAACAATAAGAAAAATTATCACATTCCTAACCTTTGCTTTCTATGCAAGAAACTAGGATTTCAATTGTTACTGTCAAATGATTGTAGATTGTTCTTGGCCAATTGTTATTGTTACAATTTTTCCTATTATTATTTTTTTTTCAGGTAGGTACATGCTATTTCAATTTCTCTCTTATCACCAAAATACTTGTTCCAGTTGAACTTTTTCCATTTATGTTTAGCTTGCAAACTTCCATTAATTATTAATCTTTTTTCTTTTCAATCGTTTACTTTTCAGGGTATCGCATTGATAATTACAGTTCTTCAGATTGTGCGGATACCTAATCTCAAGGTGATTATTCATACTTTAGCTTGTCTTTTGCACCATCTCCTACTTGGGTTGCTTTTTGAAAGTCTTGAAAATTAAGCTAGGGATGGATAAAGGGGCCTCCATTTCAGTAAAACAATTAAATATGGATCTGCCGTTTTCAATTAACAAGGAGATACTAATTTATTCAATTTTCTTTGTAAGGTTGGAACTGTTCTTCTCAGTTGTGCCTTCCTGTATGACATCTTCTGGGTGTTTGTCTCTAAATGGTGGTTCCATGAGAGTGTCATGATAGTGGTGAGTGTTTTCATGGAAGATCTCCCTTGGACCTTTCTTCACAAAGATTTTATTTGTCTCATTAAATATGATACTCTTCTTCTCATTAAATTAATGAAACGTTTTCTCTTCTTTGCAGGTAGCTCGAGGTGATAAGAGTGGAGAAGATGGTATCCCCATGCTGCTCAAGATACCACGTTTGTTTGATCCTTGGGGTGGCTACAGCATCATTGGTTTTGGGGACATCATCTTACCAGGGCTTCTGGTTGCATTTTCACTTAGGTTGAATAGGAACTCATTCATTAAACAATTCTGTTCTCCTTCTTCCTTATACAATCGTTTTGGAAGGAGGAAGAGAATGCTCTGTGCCTACTTCACGAACCGAATTTTTCTAATGATTGAGTATACAGGTATGATTGGTTAGCAAAGAAGAGCCTTCGAGATGGATACTTCGTGTGGGCAATGACAGCTTATGGTTTAGGTATGCCATGTTTGATCTGGGGGTACTTTTTCATTAGATAGAATGTGTTAGAAGGGTAATTTTCTGATGTGTCTGGACCTACTTGGACCGAAAATATGCATTATGTTCTTTGAATTTTGATCTGCAGGTCTCCTCATCACATACATGGCTTTGAACTTGATGGATGGACATGGTCAACCAGCTTTGCTTTATATAGTCCCTTTTACACTTGGTTAGTAAAATGACATTGAATTAAAAACACTGATTTTGTGCAAACAGAAATACTTGGACCTATTCCATTGGCTGTTGAAATACTGAAGTTATGCAAAACTTTATCCATGAACACTAACACCAGTTTCTGAAACCTTTTCTTTATTTGCAGGAACCTTTTTGTCATTAGGAAAGAAGAGAGGTGAACTCAAGGTTTTATGGACAAGAGGGGAACCAAAAATACCTTGCCCTCACATCCAAGAGGATCAATCAACAAACCAGTAATCCCCAGCACAATTAGCATCCTAGGTGTTAGTTTACAGGAGACTTATAGCAAATCTTAGAAGACTGTAACATCTGTAACTTTGTCATAACCAAATTTCAGCCAAATGATATTATAGCATGTACTTAAAATCAGCACCCGAGACTGGAGATACCCCCCACAACTGTTAGATGTTGGAGGACCCCGTGCAAAACTGTTTACTGTAAGAATAGATCTTTTTCTGAAATAGAAAAGATGGACTGGAATGAGGACATTCAAGAGATTCGTTTCCTGATTCTGGCTCTGCCTTAGAGTCATGTTATGTATTTGAGTGGCAAGCCAAATGACAGGCATGGACAGCTTTCAATCAATGGAGAGAAGGTTGGGAAATGATGATGATTTGGAACTTATGAACTGTGAAGAATACGACTGAAATTCTGTTATTTCATTTATGAAATTAATAATGTATAAAATATGCTTGCAGTACTGAATCAGTCTCAGTTTTCATCAGCAACTTTAATTCCAATTGGATAGCAACAACACTCAAAAGCACCTCCATATCATCTTTATCAATAAGGAAGATTATATATGCATCGGGATTAGCTCGGCAGTCAAAAGACACGATTCTTCATTTCTCCTATTCAATCCATTATCACTGTAAATTTTTTATACTGGCACTCAATCAATGCATTGATAAATCACCTGAAGAGGATTATGATAACATGTTCTAAAGGAAAAATATTCGATAGTTTGTTAATGCAAGATCGAGTAACAGTATAAAAAGTAACACTTCTTCTGTTTTGTAAAAAATCACAGAAAATCATATGGTACAAAGGAGCCTTAAAAACTTGGAAAAAGAAATCAACTAAGAGGATTATGATAACATGTTCAAAGGGAAAACTATTCGATGGTTTGTTAATGCAAGATCGAGTAACAGCATAAAAACACTTCTGTTTCGTATAAAATTACAAAAAATAAGGAGCCTTTAAATCAAAACTTGAAAAAAGAAAACCAACGAAAACCAAATGAACACGACGTATATAATCCACACAACCTCAGAACCTTTTTTATTTCTTTCCTATAAGTTTACAAGAGAAAGCCCCCAGCAGCAAATAGCACCAGAGCTGAACACCAATAATGAACAAAAAAGAATAAATTTAAACAGTAAAATGAAAACAACTGACATGCAACAATATTCTAGCATATGTCAGTATCTCTCAAAATTGTTAAAGCCATTAGTCATCTGGGTAGGCTTGCAATCTTCTACGCACTCATTTCCAGTCCATCAAAGTCGCAATCCTGTACATTAAATATTTTGATTTAGTTGCATTTGACAGTGAAAGTGAGTGAAATGAAATGGAAAATTGCCATTTTGAACAGGCTGCACCAAAAATACCGAAGTCAAGAAAGTGCTTTATTACTATGTTGCATACTGAATAAATTCAACACTACTCAAGAAGATAACAACAGACTGAAACATTACCAAATTAATCTTGCCAAGTTCAGTTGTAAGGTTAGAAGTTTCTTTGGCAATGATAGGGCACCGTGGTTCTACAAGTTGATACGACATGGTAAGATGAAACTTTTACTTTGCACAACAGGATTCTAACAGATAACTTGTATAAAATAAGTAACAAAAAGAAACAAATTTGTATAAACAATAAACGGAGAACACCAAATACATGTCATGAACTGCAGACAAACTTTAGAAACTAAATTTTAAAAGGAAGATAATGAATGCAGGAAAATTTATTATACAAATAAGTTTTTTCAGTAAGAAACATCTTAGAAAAAATTTAACTTCAGCTAGCAAGCATAGAATGAATGGACAAGTATAATCACTCAAAAACAGTGAAAAAACATACAAGCATTTCGCTGTAGAAAACTATTTCCATTGGGACTAAAAAGCATTGTCTTCCTTTCTTGTCCAGATGATAAAAGTTCTTGCATCCTCTCTGGCCAGTCAGAATTCAATCGGCGGGCAAAATCTTCGACTTCCCTGTGTTCAAAGGGTTACCAAGCACATAAGTTTTGTATTACACTATCTTAAAAGCACATTTATATATCACCATAAAAATTTCTTATTGTACAGCTGTAATTATGATGTTAGTTATAGTTCGTGGAGTCAGTTATCCAATTGTAACTAATTCAAGATGCTCTCATCAGCATATATATAGTTAATATCTGAAACTGAATTCACTTCAGCAATAACTAAAACTTTACACTTCTCTGAAAATTCCTCTCTTCAGTTTCTGTTTCTCCCATTACAGTTTCAAAAAACTATTTCTATTCCTGTTGTAAATAATAATGCTGCCTATGCTATAATATCCATTCTCTTTTTTACGTGGCATCTAAAACTAAGGTGTCCCAATCTCAACGTCATGAGAACTGTACAACCACAATGGAATATTCCACTCATCAATAAAAGCACTCCCAAATTTTTTGTGCACTTAAAACTAAGGGATCATGCATTTATTGTCTCAGTTTTCTTCCTCAACAAACTTCCTCACTCCATCAGTTTACTTTGCAGTTCCTTATACACAATTGTTCAACCAAATGCCAGAATAGTCATTCCAGGAGTCTTTCAGTGTGCTTGTTTCCCTCTTCTCAGACCTTATAATACTCAATTTCAATTTTAAGTCCCATGAGTGTATCTTTTCAGGGTACTCCAACTCTTACAAGGGTAACAAATGCTATCTCCTGCTGGTACATTGTTCATTTCAAAAGATATTCAGATGAATTCAAAATATATTCAATGAAATTTAATTTCCCTACAATCCGGTCACCTGATTCAGGTACTTGGATCCCTGTCCTCAACCTATTCCAGCTACAATTCCCTTGGTGTACTAGTTTTTGTTTCAATAGCTGACAAATTTATACAGCATTAATACTTTAGTCTAGGTAGTTATGTAGTTGTTCCCAACCCCGGGTCCTAGCATCAGTATATATATTGCTGATATCTGAAACTGAAATTCATTATAACAATAATCAACATATTTAGAAATAAAACTTTGCACTCATCTCTGAAATTCTCCCTCTTCTAATAATTAACAAGTGTCAAACACTGCACTAAGTGTTAGCTCAGGTTAGTAATAGTGAGATATTCAGAAGCCACAGGCTTGATTCCTTGTAAACCAATAAGAAAAATTGTAATAAACTTAGGATATAGTAGAAGCAGAACTAAAGTGGCAATTCAAGTACCATCATAATATTGCTAAAGACTTACTGAGAAAAGGGGGAAATATTAGTTGCCATCCTAAGCAAGTTAGCAATCTTAAATACTTATACCATTATATATGTTTACCAATATTAATAATCAAAATGAACCAGGAAGTCATTAAATATTAGATTAAAGTTTTTCTTGAATACAGGCACATGCACACTATCAAAACTAATTGCATTACCCATCTAATAGTTTTACAATATTCATGATCATGAAAAATTAATGGTTAGTTGACATAGGATACAAAATATTACTAAATTTATCATTCTCCTCCAGAAAACAACAAAGATCAAAATCATAAAAAGTTGTAAAGTCCAACAAAATGGCATTGCCATATCTTCCTCCGATAAACACAAACACTTCATGCCATATTCAACCAGCAATAGATGACTCAAAAAGTATAATTTGTAGAAGTATAGTTCAATCATTCTGATGTCTTGTCCTCTGCATATGCTATACTCCACAAAAAAATATTCTGCAATGCTACAGATCACTAATGAGAAGAAAAGCTAGTGATCTGCCACTGCAACTATGCTAAAGATAGCCACCAACAATAAAAAATAGACTTTAGAAACAACATAGTGCAAACAATATAATTAGCGTGCATTTGGTTCAAGCCTATTTGGAGAAATAATTGTCCTTTTCTAATCACAACCTCCTGAGAGAGCTTTAAGAACATTATTTCTCCCAAAAAGGTATTTTCAAACATGCACTAGGAATGTAGCCCCACCTGTCAATTTTTTCTTTAAGTGCAGGATCAATCCCATCATCTATATCTCCATCATCAAACTCCTTATGAGCAAAAATATCTTCTGTATGTGAAATTGAAGTCTCAGCAATTATATCAGCTTCAGAATTTGGGTGTCTGATGTTTTGACCATTTACTTCCTATCATGAGATAAAAAAAGGAAGCACTTATAATTTACATGATACATAATTGAATTTTTTCATTAAAAAAAAGAAAACAGAACAGAATATTTACAACAACCTTCTTAGTCACTTTAGAAGCTTCCTTCAGAGAAGAGCTCTTCTGATGTTGCTCTTTTTTCCTTCTATTTTTCTTTTTATTCTTAGAAGTTTTGATGCCCTTTGGATCTGTGACGGAATTCTTCATCATTAATTAGGCTTCCAAAGGAACACAGAAAATAGAATAAAAAAGAAACAGCTCTAAAAATATTCCCCCCAAAAGAATTATGAAACTATTATAAATAAAACAAGTAAAAGCTACCAGACATGAGTAACAAAAACTATCAACAACCATGCTATACATAGACATAATGGCATAGTAGGTTCAGTGATGCCATAGAATTGTCATGTTAGGACCAATGGTCAATTGTATAGTTCTCATTAGTCATTGTCATCAATATCGTCCCTCTTATTGCAATCATACCAATCACTATGTCCATCATGTAGGTTTCACAAAAATAATTTCATGTGGCCCAAAGATAATATAAAATAGAAAGACTTCAATTAGGAATGAACTGGTATACATTTCACCAATGTACAGAAAGAAGCAGGAAGTAAACTCAAGAAAAATAGGAATAAAAATGCTTTACCTTCATCATTTCCATTAATAAAAGACAAAAGATCATCAACTGAACGTTTATCTACATGTTCTTCTTCAACTTCAACACTCTGAAACATGCAAAGGACCAATTCTCATTAAATTCAACAGTCTAAAATTTAGGACAGAGAAGAGATACAAAACAACATTTCTTGGCAGCAAAAGTTTAATTTAATTTGGAATATCTAATTAAGGAATAAGGACTACATTATACAATGTGCAATATACTGTATGTAATATGATAAATAAAGAAACAACAGTTGTACCTTCAACCTCTCGCGCTCTTTTAGTTCTTTCCTCTTCTTGGCATACAATCTATTCAAAAGCCTGATCCTTGGGTCATCAGTTGTGTTTTTCAAGGGTTCCAACTTCTCTTCCTAGATCAAAAGCATGTGTGAAAAAAGAGAACTAAAGAAGAAAGAAGACATAATTGGCATACGGAGTTCTCACAAGCACCAGACACCTCGGTTAGATCATCAGGCAAATGAAATATTTCGCGTATCTCCTCTGGAGATTTTCCTTCAATTATCCGTGCAAGTGCACGACTTGTAAGATCAACCAATGGCTTCAACTGAAGGCTATCTGCAGCAGATGTCAACTCACATAGCCGCTTTGTGTCCATCCTAACAAATTTCTCATCGTAAGACTTCCTTTCCTATACAAAGAATAACCCCCCATAAGACCATCTTGACATATATTGCCGTTCAGCCCTAAATTATCTTTTTAAAAAGATAATAACAATGTACAAGCATTAAAGAGACAGGTAGAACAGGTAGTAGAACCTTGTTTGAGCGACCTGGTACTTGATGAAAACGACAATAATCAAGAATTAAGCTCAATGTTGCAGGACTGACTCGTTGAGGAAGACATATTGCACAATTCTTGGAAGATCCCATCCCTTTTTGTATTATTTCTTTACAAATCAAAGGGCAATACATTGCAATTTCTTGTTCCACTTGTTGGATTGAACCATCTGATGTCTCAAGCCAGATATAAGGCTTCATCATCTGAAATTTTTTATATGAGATTAAGATCTATCAGGAATTGGGACAGAAAATAAATAGACAAGCTTTTTGCTTCTCTGGCAGAAGCAAATACTCTAAAGTGAGTGAATAACTCCTTTTATCAGCTGCATTCTGCTAGTTTGTTATGGCTGATAAATTTAATACACTGAAAAACTAATCTAGTGGAGTAACAGCTCATTAATCATTAATTTTAATGATACTGAATTCTGTGTTAATAATTAACAAATACTAGTACTGATTAACATACAGGAAAACTAATCCAGAGCAATTTCTCTAGACCCATCCTTTTAAGAGCCAAACTAAAAATAATTCATATTCTTGTCTACAATCTCAGTCCGTACAACACCACTTAATTATCTATAGTTTCTAGAATCTCAACTACTCCTAAGGAGAAAAGCAATAAACATTGTAAGAGGATGATATGGTTCACAACAAACTTTAACTTATTCAAATATTTTTAAATTGAGAAATTCAAATATAATAATGGTTAGAGATCACATATCGACTAGAAATATGACCAAAAGATAATATATACATGAGTGCAAACCTAATATTCTAAACTAGTTTTGTGAGGTTGAATTAGGTACAAAGTTCACTTCCTAAGATGATATCAAAGTCTATCGTATCAAGGGTTGTCAGGCCTATCATGACACCAGTTATCAGGGTCCCCTCTATTTCCATGTTTGGGATGTTCAGTTCTGGCACAAAGACTTACAAGTTGATTTTGTGAAGTTCAGTTATGCTTAAATTCTACTTTCTAAGATGGTATTAAAGTTTATCAAAACCTATCATATTGATATTTGTTGGGCTCATTGTGCCACCTACAATTGGATCCCCTGTATTTCCACACTCGAGACGTTCAATCTTCAACATGACAGTGTGCTAAAGATTCCACATCAATTAAATATATGACCAAATTATAATATAAGTGGATGCAAACCCCACTTTTCAAACCAGTTTTGTGAGGTTGACTTACATTTAAAGTCAACTTTCTAAGAGTAACAAATATTAATACTAATCAAGTTCTTAAACATATACAATATAATGTGTCTTTTACCCTATAAGAATAAAGATTAAAAGAACAAATTCAGCAGGTATGACTAGCAAATAAAAATGAGACAAACAAGATAAAAGCCCAAATGATACGACATAAAATAAAATTTTAACCTCTGAACTATATGGATTAAGAAAAAAAAAAAACTCGGTACAAAAAAGTAGCATACCTCTGGTTTAATAACCGCCATGTCAATTTCTGACATATTAACCAATTTGAAAAGTAAAATTTATTGATGAAAGTTTCTGTGATGCAAGCAATATTAGCTGAGGAACAAATTTAAACTTCAAATCCAGACAGCCAGATAATGCATCCAGTTGTAATAGCAATTCTGCAATCAGGATTAAGAAGCTCCCGAAGCATCTCTCAAATGCATGGTTTGCAAAACAGATGTAAACTTGCAAAAGAGAAGAATGGAGAATAATTTAGCACCTTGCAACTTTAGAGCGACAACAGTAAAAAAACAGAACAAGAAGTCACTATGAGCAGAAAATGTCATTAAAGAAATGAATAGTAAGCAAACATATACTACTTACAAATTAAGGATGATAACATACACATTACATCTGTTGACAGTAAAAAAGTGCAAAAAATGGTAAATTCTCTAAAGTAATTCACACACATTCGCAGATGCAGAGCGCAAATATGTATTTATTGCCGTTCAAATCTATATCTGCATAAAGAGTTTGAACCTATAGTTTTTGCTTCACCAATAGGTGCATGCAAATACTTATAATGTTTTAACAAACAACAGCCCTATTTTCATTTTAGATTTGTTTGAGCAAGTGATCAACCTTTGCATTATAAGCTATGTGCTACTTGTGTCTGAGATATCCTCGTAAATTTCTTAGTTTTATAACAAAACATAGTTAATAGTACCTACACATATCAAACAACAAACACCTAATGCAACCTCTTGCACCAATTCTTAACAAAGAAAATTCTTATGTAAGAATTGCATAATACCCTAGCAAGCTACCCTGAAATTCATCTAATAAATACTTGCTCTTGTTTAAAAATTCTACATAAAATTACATTTACAAGTTGGAATTTTCTTTTACCTTCTTGAAAAAACTTAAAACCATATAAAAACTCACAAGCACCAAACTTTCATTATCATCCAGAATCCTCCAATTATATAACATTATTCCTCATATAAAAACAGCTCAAATAGTAAACCAAAAACACTTCCCCATCACATCGAGAATTTCCATTCCCATAACACTACAATCACCCCTCTCCAGCACAAGTCATTGCTGACTAAAAACACAACCCCTGAACTTCATCATTTCCATTGCAAAACAAAATCATTTATATCATCCTTCGTTTGCAACATCATTCCCAGCTAGCAAAAATAAATAGATAACCAAACAACAACAGCAAAAACAGCTACATATAAAGGTTACGCGGGCTCACAACAAAAAAAAAAACACATTTTGAAGATGACCCACGATTATTTACCACGTGCTAATGTCGGAAAGGTACTAAGATATGGCAAAGGTAAAATGGGAAACGTTTTCTTGCATTCAAATAGAGCTAGGCAATCCATGTGTTAGAGAGAGAGAGAGAGCAAGAGCGAGAAATGAAGAAGAAGACAAAGAGGTGGAGGAAGAGGGGATTGAGTACCTGAGAAGAGAAACAAGAAAAGGGTTTGCTTTGAAATGGAGGGAATTGGCGGTTGTCGGCGATGGACAGAAATGGATAGATAGAATGGAAGAGAGAGAAACAAGAGAGAGAAACAGATTTTGATTTGGATGAATAAAATTAACAAAGAAATTTTGGTTTGACATGGGAAATTGGAAATGAAGAGTTTTTTTTTTTTTCTAATTCTTGTTCTTGAGATAGGAAATTTGCAGGGGGTGAAGAGGAGTTCTAAACGACATCGTATAGAGCTGAGAACCTCTTTGTCTCATTTTGAAATGGGTTGTGGGCCTTAACCTCAGCGAGTTGGGCTCACCAATGAGATCTGGATGAGTTCTTCCTGCATCCTAATACATTTTTTTTGCACTATAATAAAAAAATTTAATATCATAATTATCCTTATATGAGAATTAAATGAGTAGGTTATCCAGTTCTCATTTGAAAAAAATTGACAACCGGATGACACCCCATCCGATTGTCATTTCCAAATCAAAATGATAACCGGATGAAACTCATCCCGTTCTCATAATCCAAATCGAAAACAGATTAATTTTTCGATTTGGACTATGAGAACCGGATGAGTTTCATCCGATTATCATTTTGATTTGGAAATGAGAACCGGATGACACCCATATCCGGTTGTCATTTAAAAAAAATTGACAACCGGATGAGCAGGTCATCCGGTTCTCATATAAGGATAATTGCGGAATAAATTTTTTTATTAGGGTGCAGGAAGAATCTTATTAGGGTGTAGGAAGAACTCGTCTGAGATCTGATTTTGGACAAATTCTTCCTACACCCAAATACACGCTTCCTGCACCCCAATACAGATTTTTAATTCCATAAATACCCCAATATAGAAAGCTCACCTATCCGGTTCACAATGCCAAAAAAATAGAGAACCGGATGGCATCCCATCCGGGTGTCATTTTTAAAAAAATTGACAACCGGATGGCACTCATCCGGGTTTCATTTTAACTTCATCCTTTTGTTTCCATTCTTCTAAAATCTTTGATTAATCCTTCAAACAAGTAATAAGTAAGTAATTTTTTGTGTTTATTAGCAATTAGTAAGTGATATTACTAATTAAAGTAGTTGATTTGGGGTTTGGGGCGTTGTCGACGACGAACAGAATAATTTTTCGATTTAATGTATGAGAACCGGATGGGTTCCATCCGGTTGTCATTTTGATTTGGAAATGAGAACCGGATGGCACCCCCATCCGGTTATCATTTCCAAATAAAATGACATTTTTTTTAAATAACAACCGGATGAAGTTGCCATCCGGTTGTCATTTTATTTTGAAATGACAACCGGACGGGGTGTCATTCGATTCTCATTATATTTTAAAATGACAACCGGATGACATACTCATCCGATTGTATTTTTTTTGAAATGTGAATCAGATGGAGGTGTCATCCGGTTCTCATTTTTTTGTCCATGTGAACCGGATAGTGGCAGTTGTGAAATTAAAATTTTGTATTGGGGTGCAGGAAGATTGTATTAGAGTGTAAGAAGAATTTGTCCTGATTTTGTAATTCATTCAGACTGATTATGCAGAAACAAACTGTCAAAACAGAATAAGGATAATTATGCTAATTTGATTAAACATTTTCTTTATTTTTTCATTGAAAAATAAATTAACTCAGTTAAAATAATTAATTCAAATTATCTTATTGTGTTTCTTCTATAAATGTTTATAAAACATATTCAATCAAGATCATACTTTGTCAATCTTGTTTCTATGTTTGAGATTAATTTGACTTAAAATATTAAAACAAGTTTATAACTCCAAATCCTAATAACAAAATTGAAAACATATTTGTACTTATAAGTTCAGTTTATTATCTTCACTATGTTACTTTAAAAAATGATTCACTAACATCATTAGTAAATATGACAAGACACAAACTTTTATGTATTTAATTAGGAGACAGGATCCATTGATAGATACCATATGTTAAGCTTATACTAATAAATTTCCATGTGATAGGAATTTAGCTACTCCAACCATTGAATTATTTGATATTAAATTTTACATAATTCAGACACTCTTCGGGTACGAACATAATTTACTTATAGTTTAAATAGTACATTATCCGTTACAATAAAACAGTGTTGAAATATTAATTAGGTTTTTATTTGTATTAAATTTTATAATTTTAGTATATTGTTGCAACTATCAAATATTAGAAGGGCAATGAAAAAATTAATTAGATGAAGTAACATTTTATATTCAAATAAATTATTTTAATTAAAAATAATGAGAAACTGATACGTGTAAATAATTAACATGTCATTTATTACTTATATTCTATACCATAATGTTCATATACTTACTTTTATTATGAGGTAATTTTTTTTCTGATTTTATTGAAAATAAAAATTTCTTATATCTATTATTAAAAAAAATAAATTAATATGTTATTGATGCTTTTTTTATGTGAAAACATTTATTTCTGTTTAACAACACAATCAATAAATACGATTAAAATATAAACAAAACTATAATTATTGTATTAAAACTGATGTTTTTTAAAAAAAAAAATAGACAACTAATATTATATTTTATCCTAATTTTTTTACCATATCAACACAAATGATCGAAGAATCCGGGATATATTTCCATTATGCTAGTTGTTGGCAATTAGGGATATTTAAATGTAATTATTTTTATAATTATTACATTATTATACAAATGATGAAAAAAAATGAAATAGTAATGAAGATAAACATAACTAAGGAATATTTTAATAACTTAAAATAAAAATATTTAAATAATAGCATAAAATTAAATTATAATTACTTGACTTAAATAAAAAAAAAAAGTATAAATATCAAAATCACCCTCCATGATTAGCAGCACACTTGGTTCTTCATTAGTGGGATATGAGTTTTGTGAAGCTTCAAATTAATAATTTTTGCAATTCTAATTAATTTTTAATGAACTCGTTTCTTGGACAAACACATGTTCCCATACAAAACCACAATTTACTTTTAACGTTGTTCAGGCAGCCACGTGTCCAAAGCAAAATATTCCACGCATGAACCTCAGAAAATAGCATCACTTCGAATTTTTAAAATACTGAAATTTTTTTTTGAAGAAAATCATTAAATAATAAATAATAATAATATATTATCTGCACTTTTCCGGCAGGTACTTATGTTTCTATCTTTATATTCCCATAATAACCCTCAGTTCACTTCCTATTATCATCTTACCAATAACAAAAGCACAGTGATTCAAAGGAGTATATCAATAATTTCACTACTTTTGTACAGTTGGTCCATTGTTTGCCGGGATGACGTGCCACGTGTCACGCTCTCCGCCCTCCTTTTTCTTGCTAAAAAGGCCACTGAAATTTCATATTCTATTTTTAACGAAAAGATATTCCAAAAAATTATCTAATCATCATGAAAAAAAATGTTATTATGATTATATGAACAAAGGGATGAGAAAAAAATATTTTTTTTAGTTTTTAATGTTTTTTCAAAACAGGTTTTATGGCATGGTTTGCTTATCCAATACCTTAGCATAGCATAGAGGGAGAGATTTCCATTATCTATGGATGACATGACATCATTTTGCTGAATTTGAGTTATGTGTTTGTGCTGTGACATGGTGTAAGACCCTTCTTCTCACCTTTCACTTCTCACTTTCAAAGCTCCTCTCTTGCATTACCAATGGCTCTGGGTGCTTTGCTTTCCAATAGAAACTTCACTTCTTTCATTGGACCAGGTTTTTCTTCCTCAACCTTTATTACTTTTGCACTCTGCTAATTCTATTTTTTTCTTGTATTATTTTACTAAGTTATTCTTATTCTTATGGATTAAATTGTCACTTGCTTTGTTCTTTCTGCTTGCAAGCTTACTATTGCTAGAGATTTCTTTGCCTTTGCTTTCTCATTATTGTAGATGTTTGTTCATAGAGGTGTAGGTAGTAAATCCAAACGTTGGAGTTAGATATTGAAGATTTTATTGCTCAAAACACATTTTCCCACAATCTTCTTATAGCAGGAAGGAGGGGAACTTATGGAATGATGATGACCCTTCTTATGTTCTGTGCCAAGTTGCCAACAATTGCTTAGAGTGGCTTTTGGTGAAATTGTAGCTGTTTCTTGAAAATTTGCTTTAGATATGAAACTTTTGAGTATTCGGAGATATTTTTTTCTCAATGATTTAACTTGGTAGCGAGGAAGCTTTCTTATGCACGCTTCACTCATTTGGTTCTCAACAATCCAATTAGTTATCCAAGGGAAAACAACATTTGACATTCCACTTTCTGAAACCAAGATTTTTTTGTGTTATTTGACGTACAATAGTTACCTTAACAGAATTTATACATACATATCGTTATGGGGATGTGGATAATCTGATAAAATTATGGATGGAAAAAAGCATGGATAACTTTTGCGGTAGTTTATTTTGATGAGGGAATTACATGTTGTTCTGCAATGCATGGAAATTATGGTGAGTTTGAGATTGTGTATCAATTAGGTTTGATTTTGATTCTCTTGAAACCCTCTAAGCTTGCTTTATGTAGATCACTACAGTAGACTATGAACACATTCTAGCAACTGTTTGATATGGGCAGGAAATGCATATCAATTGGGAAAAGATCTATCACCTCATAGAGGGGACATTTCTTGTGCATTTGTTGCACGTTATGGTGGCCAGATTGCAAAGGATCCTTTCTCAAGATGCTCGCATGGGATGCGTTTTCATGCTAGAGAACCTTTGAATGAGAAAGTTTCAAAAGCAATACCAACATTTCAAGATGAAGTCCATCATTGTTCTTCAATATCCCAGAAATCTATTCACTGCATGAGCATGAAACTTAACACTAGCAGATGTCAATGCTATCTCTCTCCAGATCCCTATAGTGTTAGCCTTTTTCAACAAGGAGCAGTATATGGACTAGGTTTAAGCAAACTTGGTAAGGCTAATCCGGCTTGTGTTAATTACAAGTCTGAGGAGTATGATAATCCAGAATCGGAGGTGGATCCCCTTGCATCAACTGAAGGGACAGGTGAAGCCATTCTCTTGGAAGGGAATGTTCCACAAGTATCTTCTTGGTGGCAGAAGTTTCCTAAGCGTTGGGTTATTGTATTGCTATGTTTTGCAGCATTTCTGCTGTGCAACATGGACCGTGTGAGTGTTTTCATTTGGTATTCAAACAATTTAGATTACAATATATTAATGTTTACCATGGCTGATTTCCCTATATATTCATTCCTTCATATTTCATTGGGTTGGCATTGCAAAGTCTCTACTATCTCCAATATTGTACTACTTTTTATGCAGAGAAGTTGTTATTATGGTTTTTCTTTAAACTAGAATTTGAATCCTTTCTTATTACTTACTAACAAGACAACGTGATGTTATGAGAAAGATAAAAATAAAATTTAATAGATCCTGCATAGATAACGGTAGTCCCTGTTATAAATTTTTGTCTCAACTCAATCTCTTATAACACACATTGTCATGTTAGTAACATGAGAGAGTCCAAATCTTTTCAATTATGTCAATCATTTGATATGTACCTGTGTTTTTAAATTTTCCTATTCTTGATGGTTGTGTTTTTATTATGAACTACTGATGTTTCTTCTCATTCTTTACTTGTCCATTATAATATACAGGTGAATATGAGCATAGCAATACTTCCAATGTCACAAGAATTTAAGTGGAACAGTGCAACAGTTGGCCTAATTCAGTCGTCTTTTTTCTGGGGCTACCTTCTTACTCAGGTGTGACTGCTATATCCGCTATCCTGAACATATTAATAACAATAAAACAAAGGATGAGAGCACGAGTAAAGGAAGAGAAATAGGGTTTCTGATATTAGCCTAATAGAGAGTGTAAAAATACAGGGCATAATAAAGATATAAATATATAAACATGATAAGAGCATAAAGACTAAAACTATCCTTAACTAATATATAATATTATCTAACACATATTACTTAAACGACAAATTGATACCATATATTTATCTTCTAGTATGCAATAGAGTACCACTTCAAATTGAGCTTGGATAAATTTGTGGTTCTTAAGAGAACATGGCCTAGAAACTCAGATCTTTAACTGTCTTGTCATAGTTGCATACTGACATTTCTGCAATGTTGTTTTGTTTTTCTGGTTTAGATCCTTGGTGGCATATGGGCGGACAAACTTGGTGGGAAGCTAGTGCTAGGTTTTGGAGTTGTCTGGTGGTCAATGGCAACAATTTTAACACCTATTGCAGCAAGAGTTGGGCTCCCTTGTTTGCTTATTATGCGTGCATTTATGGGAATCGGTGAGGTTGGTCTATCATATATCTATTCTACTACCATGGTTTCATCAACTTGGTTAAGGAAACATGTTCGTATGGTCACTTATCCAGCCATCTATTCTATGCATAACCAACTATCAGCTTTAAAAAAGGATAAATGAAAAGAAAATTACAAAAATGGAGTTAAATTGAGTTTTTCTTCCTTTTTCAAATATCTTTATAAAGACAGAATGAGTTTTGTCAGTAAATTAGGAAGGTTGAAATTCTAGTGCTAAATTCAGATTATGATAGGATATAAAATACGTATAATTAAGGGGAAAAATAGGTCGGGATCAGATCAATTCCTGTTATTTTGATATTTTAGAAATAGGCTGTTTTTATTCCTTTTCTATTTATATGCTGTAAATCATTTCCGTGAGAATCATAATAAAAGTTATATTCCCTTCCTACTTACAAGTTTCAAAAGAACTGAACCGGTAAGCAGAGTTCTGAATCATCTTAGTAATCTTCTAAGACTCTTAGGATATCATATGCTTCATCTTGGTAAAATTGCTAGGATAGGATGTACAAATGTTAATCTATCATACACTTTATAGAAACACTGGAGGATTTCACACACATGATAAACATATCTGCTTTTTGTAAAATTTCATCTGAATCTTAATGCTTTGGTGCTCATCATAATTTGGAGTGTCAACTGTTTAGGCTCTGACAAGCTTTATCATGAACTTTAGGTCGATAAGATTGCAACTTTCTATCATGCAAGCATGAAGAAAAAGTTAGAAAACTAGCCTCAAAGCATGAACTTTATTCTCCTCTTAAACAGACAGGGAAAGTGATGCACAATGCAACCAAGATAGACAAACATACCTTCGTAGTTTATGACCTCTACCCTCCAAAACTAAGCTATCCATGTATAAAATAATACAAATAAATGGATGATATTTTTACCGTATGAATGATCTCATATTGAAAGTCTAAGCATATAGACATGAATCTTAGTCTTAAGATTTAGAACCCCACTATGCTAATTCTTTTGTTTTCAGGGTGTTGCCATGCCTGCTATGAATAATATGCTTTCCAAGTGGATTCCAGTTTCAGAGAGAAGCAGATCACTTGCCCTAGTATATAGTGGCATGTATCTTGGTTCGGTGGTTGGCTTGGCATTCTCACCGTTGCTAATCCAAAAATTTGGGTGGCCATCAGTCTTTTACTCTTTTGGATCCCTTGGAAGTATCTGGTTTGCCTTGTGGTTAAGAAAGGTAAGTAAGTTTCGCTAATTTCAATGAAATCTACTCAATGTATCTTTTCCTAATGGAAAAAATGTTTAAGGGGACAGTCTAAAAGGTATTTCATAGTGTATACTTCAATTTCATCAGTATGCAAGTTTATTTTCAAGAATATTGATCCATTGACTGGATTAAGAGCAGACCAAGTTTCTTGGACAATAAGGTCTCTGAAAATCTATTTAGGTGGAAACACCTTATCATTCCACACGAAAATTCTAAATGGCAGGGGTACTCCTTAGTTTCCTGCTTAGCCTGTTGACTCATTTCCTTTCCGCTCTGTTGGGCTCTACCAGGCATACAGCACCCCAAAAGATGACCCAGATCTTGGGGTAGAGGAGAAAAGGCTTATACTAGAAGGCAATGTATCAAATGCACCTGTTTCTTCCATTCCTTGGCAATTAATTTTATCAAAAGCACCTGTTTGGGCTCTTATAATCTCCCACTTCTGTCACAATTGGGGGACTTTTATTCTTTTGACCTGGATGCCTACTTATTATAATCAGGTACTAACTTTTTAATAAATTTAACCACTTTCTTTAGTTGTATGTATCTATACAATGAACTCAGTACTTAGTACATTACATTACATTTCCGCTTTTAGGCCATTGAATGAATAGACTGATCATTTTCTCAGGTTCTGAAGTTCAACCTCACTGAATCTGGGCTCTTATGTGTTCTTCCTTGGTTAACCATGGCTGCTTTTGCAAATATTGGTGGGTGGATTGCTGACACACTTGTGAGAAAAGGCCTCTCCATAACAACTGTTCGAAAGGCAAGAAAATCATTGCTCTTGTAGCAGAATTTTGTCATGCATGGCCCACTGCTATGTACATGATGTTCTTAATGGAATGTCTTTTTTCTTAAATAATAGTACCGAGGCATCCATTCATTTCGGTGCTAAATAGAAGGAAATATTTTGCATTGATTTCACTCAAAATGATTCTGCTTTTAATGCTTTTGAGTTTGCAGATCATGCAATCAATAGGGTTTCTCGGTCCTGCCTTCTTTCTTTCTCAGCTGAGCCATGTCAGAACACCTACCATGGCTGTACTGTGCATGATGTGTAGTCAGGTTTGAACTTCCTCTATTCTTTGAAGCATTAGAACCTCTATAACATGTTTCCATATGTTCTAAATATATGCAGAATCACCTTAAATTAACCATAATATGTTATTTTCTTGACAGGGATCTGATGCATTCTCACAATCTGGTCTCTATTCCAATCACCAAGACATTGGACCCCGCTATGCTGTGAGTAACCGATAAACTGTCAAATTTGAGCTTAAAAGTGTTAAATACTATTAGTAAAAAGAATATGGCAGATCACCGAAACAACTTTACCAAAAGATTAAAGACTGACTACATTAGACTTCACTTCAACTATTCTTCTTGATACTCATACTACATCAAGACAATCATACATCAAAATATGCCTCTATCATATTATTCACGAGATTCAATTTCAGGGTGTATTGCTTGGACTATCGAATACAGCAGGAGTGCTTGCTGGTGTCTTTGGTACAGCTGCAACTGGTTTAATACTCCAGCGAGGTCTGAGAGTTCCCTCTTTATTTTGAAGTTTACTTTTTTTTTTGCAACTTCTTTCTTGGTTTTCAATCATGTGATCTTTTATTGCAGGTTCTTGGAATGATGTTTTTAAGGTTGCTGTTGCTTTGTACATAATAGGCACATTGGTGTGGAATATCTTTTCTACTGGGGAGAAAGTTCTTGACTGAAGTTACATGTCAAGGAAAGTGTAGCCTTTTTAGGCATGGAAATATGGAAACGGATGGAACACTAATCAGATTACCAAACGTGTCTTGGAAGATCAAACCTCCTCACAAAGTAGAAAAAAGAGACACCATGGAAGTTTTCACCATAAACCATGGCCTTTGATAAAAAAGTTTACCCAAGAAATCTTGGATTAATTTTGCTCCTTTTCTGCAACACTCCTCTACAGTGAGTTTGTTTCTAAAATGAGTAAGTAAAGGTGTGTCTACATTTTAGTAAGATAAGCTTAGAATACACTATAAATTAAGTCAATATTAGATACATTTTTACTTGCTTACTTTATAGCCAAACTCAGTAATAAACTCACTTTACTGGGCTTTTCCTTTTTGCCCATGCCTTGGTTCCATGAACTCAAGTGCTTTCTGTATAGAAAGTCAGTGGGTTGTTTCCTCGTGTCAAACCTCATCTATGCATACACAAGCTCAATACACACATCTTACTTAAGAACAGTAACTCACGACACCTAGATGTAAATTAGATTATTCAGCTATTTTATTATATCTCTCTAACAAGGACATTTGTATGTTTATCTTTATCATTTTATCAATGTTTTAAAAAATAACCAACCGTTGAACTAATAAAAACACTAATACATACATGATTTATTGATCTAATTACAATTGAGTTTGTGATGAAATTGGTGATGATTACGTATAGAGAAATGCTAACTCATTCCAATTGATCGAAAATTACTAAGCTTTGTCAGTTGTACAACTTATTTAATGAATCTCTGTTATGATTTTGTAATTTTAAGTAAATTTTCATTAATAACGAAGGTTGTGTTAGAATTAATGTGTATATAATTTATAAAATGACAAATTAACAATATAAGAAAATCAAACTAACAAATCATATAACATAATATTTATCTATCTACATAACATCCATCAGTTCAATATACAATAATTTAGACACATACTAACCTTAAATACAAACGAATAAAAACAATTCACAAGACAGGAATATAAATAAAATAGTCAACATTATCGTTACCGGCCATAGCTAATAGTGATAAAAATGCTCTACTAAACAGGGAACTTGTGAATGAAACCTTGTTCACCAATATGTGTTTTTGATTGATTTGAATATATTCAGTTCAGTCGCGATTTGACTGTTTTTGAATCCTAACGGTTTAATTAGTTTAATTTTATCAGTAGAGGGTTTAGTTCATGGTCTAACTGATCTCACTCATTGGTTTTGCAACACTATTTCAACACGCACATTTTTCATTGTAATTCATAGAAACAAACACAAGAATTTTCCTGCCATAAATCTTACTATACTAAGGCAAATTTAAAGATGCCAACATTAAAGATTGATTTCAAAAATTAAGGTACATCTACATTGTTTCTTACAAGTTAAGATGTATTCAACTTCAAATAAAAATGTAAATGAAGATCTAAAAATCAACAGAAAACCAACAAACAAAATATGTCACAAAGAATTTATCTATTCAACATCCAGTAGATCACAGTAGAGGTTGTATGCACATCTGTAAGAGAAGAAAGTTGATATCCCAGCTTTGTGGAACGTTGATGCCAAAGATTACTAACTTCTATACAAATACTTTGATAATGGGAACTTAAGGCTCCTTGCAACCTGCTTAAGAAAATTGAAAGCATTACTTGGTTATAGTTTACGTGTATATTGAATCTCTTTACATAAACAATACCAAAGAATTTTGAGGGAGAGTTAGGGGATACGTAGATGTCACCTTCAAGGCCAGATCTTCGGAAATGGTTGATCTGTACCGGGTTGAGCCCTCAATTGGACAGCTTCTACCTTTGAATATAAAATTAGCATTGCATAGACTAGACAGCTGCAAAAGAACGTCAGACATCAGTCCACCATTGCCACCTTCAACTCCAAATCCATCATTGTTTGGTTCTTCCTCATCTTCTGCGACTGACACAAGGCACTGAAAGATAGCTAATAACCTCTCCAATGGGAAAGTTCCAGGTCCTTTCATTAGAATCTCCTCTTCCAAAGTTTCCTTCCGTTCCATCGCTTTCTCAGAAGGCCTACACATGAAAGAACACAGCTCAGAAAAAAACACAGGCTACAAAAGAAAAACATCCCATCAGACAATAGTCAGAATTTTAATTCCTACAAAGAAAAATGAAAAGGAAATTAAGTACATGGGAGAAGGCCACAAAAAGGCTTCATTCAGAATGATGAAGAGTGTTAAATCATATTACTTTGTTGTCATAACAAGACATATTTGGTATTAACATTAAATCATCATACTTACTTCCTCTTCCGCTTTCGATTATCAGAACCACCTTTGGAATCAAAAAGTGAAGCATCAAGAGTAGCAGGGTTTCTGGAGGCAAGGAATGCTGAAATCAGAAGATACTTTGCACTAGTAGACATATGAAAATCAAGACTGCCAAGTTCTTCAGATTTCTCCAATCTCCTGGGATTTCCCTTCCGTTTTTCCTCTTTCAGGGTCTCCGCTTCGGCAGAAGAAAGGGATGAAACCTTAAATATCTCATTCAAAGCGGGAGCAATATAAGGGTTGATATGAGCAAGCAGCCTTCGCCTCATCTGTTGATCAGGAGCAACTCCCTTTCCCTTATCACTTAAAGGTTCACAATATTTTTCGTATAGTGGCTTTAAGGCAGCAGACAAATCACCAATTTGCTTAGTAATTCCATAAAAAGACTTCAGAACTACACTGCAAGAAAAGACATAAAATTCTTCACTATATGAGATCATGTAAATCAGAAAATGGAAAGAGATATAGGGATAGAGTATGTTACTCGAGAAATGAGGAATAAAGCTTCTGGTTCACTTGGTTTCTTAATAATATTCGACGAATATCACCTTCTGTGTAATCAGGAAAGTAAACGGGGATAGGCTCAACATATCCCATGTTAGAGTAAAACGTGTCTGGGGAAGTACTGCTGATAAAAATCAGACCCACTTCATGCATCTTTAGCATATCATGGAGATTAAACAGCAAGGGCAATATAGTAGAACTCTTATCCCATTCCCTAACAAGATGAAAATTGTCAAACACCAAGTAGATCATGTTTCCAATTTTCTCTTTATTTGAGACCAACTTCTCTGACTTCTCTTTAAGATTGTTTACAACATTGGTCAATGCTTCCCGAAGAAAGTTGACAAAATCAGACGGTTTGTCACAGCGTTTAGCATTTGCATAACCATTGGCAGCATTTTTTCTATGGAGAAATAACTGATTTAGAATAGATTCAAACAAGATACTCTGGTTATAACATGTCCTACAACTAGAATAAACGAGAGGCCTATTGAGATGCCTGAACAATTGAAGAATGATACTGGTTTTTCCGGTAGAAGGACCTCCATATACAAACAAAGGAAGCATTGGTGAATTCAAAGGTCCCAAAAGACGCACAATCTCAAGAATCTGGCTTCTTCTACCAGGAAAATCTGAAATTATGTCATCTAGACTGATTGGATCTCCTCCAACTAAAAGGTCGTTGATTGTTAGAGGTTCAAGGCTATTTATTTTTGCAGCAATTGCATTATTTGAAGTGGATGTAGGAGATGAAGCTAAAGATCTTGTCATTCTTCTTGGGAGTTGTGAGGTTTTCTCTTTATCCATTGTCTCAACCGCTGACAATCCTTAACTCCTGATCAATGATGAAACCATCAATTAGAAATGAATGAAAAGTATACAGCAATAAGTATGAATGCCAACCGTTAAGAAGCCCATATCACTATCTATAATAGCACTTCTTCATACATCAGAAAATTGCAACTAACCAATGCAACGTTTGGGCCCTCAATCTACCGTTTGAGCGGCATCGATTGACATGAGTACATTCAATCCAATGAATACTCAAGTAAGCATTAAAAAACTTGACTATAATCACTACACAGATGTACATTCATATAAAGCATTGATTAATGACAGACAGTAACAAATTTTAGTGAAATGGAAGTTTCCTTTCAAGAACAAATCTTAATATTAATGATTTCAGTGATATCTATCTAAAACAAAAACTGAAAAATACAGTGTGTAAATGACATTAAGTTGATCCGACAACAACTGGATCACATAACTCTTCGCCTAAAGGATTCCCATTTTTTATATAGAAAATAATGAGAAATTTTCCAAATAACAAAATATGTGAAAATCTTAAAGGAACCCTGTCATAGTGTGGGCGCAGAATCTAAAGATGAACAGACTCACTCCCAAACATTGTTCGCAAAACAACACAAAAGATAGTAAAAATTCAAATAATTATTATTCTATCGTAATGAAAGCGCTGTGTAACAACACAACCAAGTTTAGACATAGGAAAACCCAGAAGACAAAGTAGAAGCAATGTGGCCTAGAAAATCAATCTCCGATCCGACCCAACTCAAGCAACTAATGGTTGAGAAGCCAAGTAATAATAATGCATCTTTGTCCAACAACGTAACTTCCCAACAAAATTTCAATTTGATAAATTGGGCATCACCCCATTGAAGTTTACTTTCAAGCACAAGAATTGGGGTCACTCCAAATCCTAGTTTTTCAGACCCACTCTCAAAAAACTGAACTTTTCATTGTTGATCACCCCTCAACATAAAAAAAAAATAATAATAAAAAAAAGTAGAGATTTCACATCCCAATGGAGAAAATAAACAGAAGAGAAAATACCCAGATTGAAAACCAATAGCAACACTTGAGAAACATGGACATGCAGTAGAATGAAAATCGTGTAGAATGAGAGAGAGAGAAAGAGAGAGAGAAGTTACCTTATTGGTGAAATGAATGAAGAGAAGAGAGAAAGCAAAGTTTTTTAAGTGTGAGTTTGGTTCCAAACTCAACAGTGGTGGCGCCAAAACGAATCGACACGACCCGCGAAAAAGGTGACCTAAGTTCTCTGTGTCGGCTCCTATATTTTCTTTTGCTCCTATATTAAGGTTGCCAATAATATTTTACGGTTTTAAAACGAAATAATAGGCAATATATTTTATTTTATATATGAGTAGTTCTTAAAAAATATGCATACATATATAGATATACTATTTTATTGAAAACTATATATTTTATTTAAGTAAATGAAATAATTAAAATATATAACGCATTTTTCTTTAATCTACTTACATGTTATCATTTTTATTAAAAAAATGTAAACATTTATTAGTTTTTGTTCTTTAACATGCTGTAATAGTCATGTAAGTGGATATTAACAATATTGAAACGATAATATGATAATATACAAACATAAAGATTTATCTTTTTTGTTCTTTAACTATTTACATGTTTTTTAACATACAAATATTAACAGTTAAATTATATTTGTATATTATAAATTTATATTCTTTAATTTTATCATGTGATGATATTATAAGTGGGTATTAATAATACCGAAATAATGTGAACAAAAAAATGAGAAAATATTAATGAATATAAAGTTTTATAGTGAAATAAAAAAAAATGGTTAATTGGATTAGATTTGCTGTAAGTTAGTGGATTAACAATAAGTTTTGATCTTTAACTCATTTCACGATATATTTATTATATTATGATTAAAATGAGTCAAATCTCATTAAATCAAGAAAAATTTGTTATGAATTGCTTGATGTCTTATTTATTTTAGTTTAAAAATGTTGTTGAATTGAGGAAAAAATTCAAAATTCATATAGAAAATGAGTTACAAGTCAATTCACTTCCAACCTACTCAACCTAATTTAATCCATCAATTAAATAAGTTAAGTTTATTTTTACCTATGCTAAAAAAAATTCAACCTTATTCAATTCAAACTGGTAATAAATTGAGTTTTAACTCATTTTGACACTCATACCTCCAAAGAAAAATGCTACATATATATATTTTTTTTATGATACATAATTGGTTGGTTACATTAATTGTGATAAATGCAATCTAACTATGTTTATGGACCCTTGTCACAAAATTAAGTACTCCATAATACCTTATGTCAACCAAACACAAGTACAAATCATAACTTATAAATACATTGTTCCAAGAACTTTAAAGGAAACCTATAAGGAAATATCAAGATTCTAACATTTATCTAGGACCTGACAAAAATGTCACATAATTAACTAGCAACAAAACAAAAAGGACATTAAATGAGTCATCCAAGTATGATAATCACAACCATGTTAGGAATAATGTATCTTACAACACTTTCTTTTTATTGTCAGACTTTATTTATGCAACGTTCTTTACACATAATAATGTTAAAAGTAATTTTTCATTTAACCTTGGTAATATTATTCATACATTTAGTCATTTGGACCACACTTTCAAAATATTACTCCCTAGGGAAATTAAATAGCATATGACATCTAGTTTCAATTTCTTCCCTGTCTAAGAACATAAGCCAGCCTCACCTCAAAACTAACATTTTCTTGTTAATTATCCCGAGTTGGAAATCCACCATTTAAAGTCATTCACAAAAGTATAAAACTTTAGTCAGAACCTTAATCTTTCACTACTTGATCTACAGATCACCTAAATTGTATCCAATTAACAAAGACATTTAATTAACAAAGACATTTGTATGTCATGACAAATGTGAAACTACCTTAAATTAATCATTTCCACTTCCACTTGTTTAAGACATCCTCTCCTAACATCGTTTGATCAAATTTAAATATAAAATACTATAACACAAACCACTCTTTATATAAATTAACTCATACTTTTTTACATATTCTTCCTTTGAAAAGAGTTTAGAAAAACCTAGGATATTCATTTTCTAAGTTATCATTCTCATACTAGTGTCATTTTAAAATTTAGTGTCTTGTATGTTTCTCACCTTCCACCTTATATTATGATCAAATCACTTGGATTGCACACTTTTGTTAAATACCTTCACCACGTCAATGTCTCTTCTATCGATTGGGTATTAAATATACACCTTCAACAACTATATTTTTATTTTAATAAATTTTTTCACCATGGTTCATCTTTGTGAAAAAATACCTCACCTCTATCTTTTTTAATAAACCTTCATTAAAGATTCTTGTGTCTCTCATCCCTAACCTTTGACGTGGCTTTAGGCAATATATTCACTTTGTTACCTATTTACTTTCTTCTTGTAGAAAAATTTATGGGATAGTAGTAAATTTAAGAATAGTCTCCTCTTCAATCCATTTTTTTCCAAAACATAATATTCACATAATGTATAAAATAAATTCCAATGAAACATAGATTTCTTCATAATATATTTTAAAAATAAAACACTTCTTCGCCAATCTTATTTAATGACTTCATTAGCAATCATAACACTATGAATAAGATGCTTACTATCAATATACACATTTTTCCTTATGTTTAGAAGACCACCCAAAACCTTTTTCAACCTTCTTATCAATACCTTACGTTGTGTTTGGTTTTGATGATGGAGTTACACACATGGATTCTCAGCACGGGAATGTGAGGAGAATACATAAATCGATGCATATAAAATTAATTTAAAATTAGAAATCATATGAAACTTTCTTTGCCTACTTTCTTCACAATAGTGGAAAGATTTGAGAAAAAAAGTGATATTTTATTATATTTATTATATAATTAATTTTTATTTTTAATTTATTAATATTTATATAATATTAAAATAAAATAAATATAATTAGTTATATAATATAACATAATAAAAAGACTAAGAATAATCATTGTTAATATTTTATTAAAATAATATTAAATTTAATAAAATTACAAAATAATAATACAAATAGTAATAAAAAAATAAAAATATTAATAATAAATTTATATGATAGTAATAAAATAAGATCATTATAAAAATAGATACTAGTAATATTAATGTTAAAAATTAGAAATAATAATAATATCATAAATAATAATTTTTAATAATAAAATTATAAAATAATAATAAAATTAATAATAATAAAATTAAAATTTATTATAATAATTAAAATAATTTTTTAAAATTACAATATTAATAATAATTATTTTACTTTATTTTATCGGTCACATAAATCACAAACTTCCGTAAAGATTATTTTCATTTCTTATCACCTTTCTCTTAATCTAAACATATATAATTTCCATTCACTTTTACCTCAAATTCACTATTTTCCACTTTTTCAAATCTGTTTTCCAATTCAAAAGACTCTTAAAAAATATTATACATGAAATACATAAGTCTATTGGATATGAGTCTATAACTCCCTAAAAATATAAATGAAATTATGATATAAGACCTCTAACTTTTTTTTATTCCTTGGCTTCTTATCATATTCTTTAACTCCCCCTCAAATATTCTTATCAACACAATATTCTCAGATTCCTAAATTCTTCCAAATTTTACTCCATCATTATTTTTCTTTTAAGTACACATGTGCCCCATCCTTGGATATTTATTTCTCTCTATGTTTCTTTCGCAAATCCTTTAAACCTCTAATCCTCTAACCAACAATCCAATACTCTAAAAGGTTTTAGTTCGTCATAAGTGAGATATTATTTCACATTTGTGGTTCTTTTTCCTGCCTATAATATACTCATTCTATCCACTACCCACTGCTTGAGCTTGATATTGAAACTTTGGAACGTCCATGTATATCTTCGTGGCTCCAATTCTAATGTCGTCAAATTGTTTCTCCATTCTCAGAGTTTAAGAATCTCAAAAAATCATACTTTAGTCCAACCTTCATTATCCTTTTTTAATACAAATTCGTTATACATTTACCATCTTTGAAAAAAAATTTCACACATCCAACTTGGTGAACTACTCTAGAAATCTAATAAAGAAAAATGATAAACCTTTAGCATGTGTCTCCATTTATGCTTTTGTATTCTTCTCGTCCCATAAAAACTATAATTTATACATTTGATTTTATCATTATTACGTAAATTTTTCATTACACTCGTTTTTCATGAAAGATTCTCACATTTAAAATGTGAAATTTACAATATTTGATATTTGTATATGATTATCCAACAATAATTTCTTAGTTAGAGTCTACTATGTCGGTGCTTACATTCAAATTAATAAAATTGGTTATTAGGTGTAAATTTTCATTTTTATATTTTAATTTAACCGTATCACTAACTAATATAGAATTTCTCACATATTATGTAGATATATAATTAAAATGTAAGACACAATATGTTATAAGTCAATTTTATTGTATATAATTAATCCAAACTTAAAATTATAATAGAGTAGGTAAATAGGAAAATGAAGAAAAAAAAAAAAAAAACAAGAAGGAGTACACTAATAACTTCAAACACAATTCGAAAATAGTTCTCAATTTTAGCTCCAATTGTAATATTTATTTACTTCCATTTGTATAGCTGCTCTTTAGTGTTTTTTTTTTCTTCTCAAGTGTTGCTTCAAATAAAAGGACATTTTAAATACATATAGACTATCTATAAGTTTTTAAAAGTTAGAACAGACTACTTCTCAATTTCTTTACTGAAACATGCTTACATATATATATATATATAAAAGAACGGTTCTTCAGTAAGAATCAACAATACTTTTTTATTTTGCAGTAAAATAAATCATTTTCCAATGTACGTACAAACAGTACTCCATAAGTTCTCTTACCTCTCATCTCCATAACCTCCTTCTTAGGCTCCTTTTTTCTCTTAAGTGGGAATGAACTCAAATTGAAGAATAGGTAACATGAAAGAGAGAGAAGAGAAGAAATAAGTAAAGTTAACATGAGAAAGTGAAAAGGAGAAGAGGTGGAATGTTTATTAAGAAATTGAAATTCATTTGGCGAATAGGAGAAAGAAAATCAATTTCTATTTTCTTTATCGTTCTTCAATCACTATCGATGCACCTACAAAATTTATACCTGTTTAGTGGACCATGCTCTTCCATTCGACAAATATGGGGAATTGCTTAGGGTAAGACTAATGACAAAAATGGTAGAAATTTGTGCCATAAGATTTCATCATATGCATACATCCAATAGTCCACACTCATCAAGTTACTAAAATAATTAAAATTTAAAATTTACGATCACAACTAGCAAAAATACATAAGCTTCCTTGGATTGGTACTCAAGCGAAGAAGTTATATAATTATTTTTAGTAAAAACATACAAGAATAAACTAGTATCTTAGTCTTTAAATATATTCGAATCCCACAAACTGAAGTTGTGATTCGTCAGATTGAGTATTACTGTTGATCAGTTCGCTAAATCTGAGTGTAATAATGAGTTTATGAAATTTTCACTTTTAACGATCAATTTAATGAATTTTTCAATACTTCAAAGGTAAGTATTATGATTTTTAATACTCTGAAAACTACTACATAATTTTACCATTTAGGAGAGAAAAAAATCATGCTTAAGAGATAAAATAGAAAATTTATTCTCAAAATGCCTTTATGAAACAGTTCGATCAGATTTTTTACAAGGAAAAGAGAGAGAGAGGCCTGAGATAAATGTGCCAGTAATGCGGGCCATTAATCACTCGTCCATTTAAAAACAAGCTAACAAAGATAATCAACTTAGTCGTTTGAACTGAGTTGATTCTTAGCATCTTGATAGAATAAAGGATCCAAACCATACACAATTGCACACATAATATAAATTCACACAGGTAGCACTTCACCACAAGTGTAGTTGGTCTCATGTGTGCCATGCCTTATTGAACGAAATCTATCAGTTCATAAGCATGTACCTAACAGCATGCAGTCTACTAGAAACTGAGGTTTCACTCTCATTTTCAAGATCCAGCAGCAGCCGTCAGACTCAAAGGAAAACTAAATACTCACCATCAAAGCAATCACTTCATTTACATCTTTCGTGTTTAAACTGCCAATTTCACATTATCAGAATACATAACTTACCAAGTGGAATAACTTCAATAGCTATACAATGCTATAATCAATACAAAGATGAAGAAAATCCATAGCATATAATGTTTGATCACTGCCATTCATAATTGGGAAAGGTCAAACAATTCTAATACCAAACCTTCATTTCACAATTGTAGCACTTTTCATTCTCAACCTCTCTCTGACATACATTTTTTCGTCATCATCTTCACTTTCCACAAGGATAGGAGCCACGTGCACTGAGCCACCTTTTCTTCAAGTTCTTTAACTTTCACTGGAGGAGCTGCCCCTGACCAAGGACCCACGACGGTGGCCACCAACAATCACATCTTTGAGTCGAATTATGGGAGCAAGCACCCTGCTCCTCGCCTGTGGAAGCATTAAGATCGAGAATGTTAGTACTTTTGAAGTAATTCGAGAAACCAAACAGAGCAGCTACAGAGAATTGTACAAAAAGAGTTCGTGGCACTCTTTCTGCTGATGTAGCAGGGCCTCAAGTTGACAAAAAATACCTTGAATCTGTAGTAAGATTTATGCTTCTCTACAGGATAGGGAAATTCAAAGATACAATTTTTCAAAAGTTCTACCACAACTAATGTTTCAGATAAGGACAAACATTGCTCAAAAAATAAGAATAAAATTATTAAATCACAGTATAAAAATCACCACACATGGTCGTTTGGCCTTAAGACATGGCTACCACCCGTAAAGATACCAAGGACATCATATGTTTTTCAACAGCCTGACTAAATAGATGAAGATGATACACAACCATTGCAGCGGTGTGGAATTAAAATTGATTCTTTTGGATAGAAGATACAGTTCAAAACATGTTGCTGGATATGAAAGAGGAAAGTTACTTTAGAAAGTATACTAAATATACAATATACTGGGCAGCCAAGATATTTTGAAAAGATTGGGACATTGCAATGAAATCGGGCGGAGGGTCAATGATTCTGATGCTTTGTTCCAGTACTTCTTTGGTTTTGAGTAAATCTTTTCCTCAATTCCAAACTTCTATCAATAAACTTTAGCTTATTAAAAAAAATATTATTCATCTCTGTATCACCACTATCAGATTTTGTCTAGTGTCAATGACAAACTACTAACTAGTGTTATATAGTGACATACTGGTTAATGATGAGCCCATTGTGCATTAATAGAGTTTTATAATCAATCACAAAAGAGATTACAAAATTAAATCAAGCATATTATCTATAACACATTACAGTAGAGACTTTCTTGTGAATTATGTATGACTTTGGACAACCTTACACCATTTACATATACATATTTTCTGACCATGCACTAACTAAAATACGCCAACATAAAATGTTTCTAAGAATGCATGATAATAATGGATATACCTCATCATTTATACTGATTTGCCATTTAAGATGTAAAGCCCTTTCCTGCTGCCAACGATGGCCAAGCATTACGAGACCCATCACAGTAGCTGCAATGAAAACAGACCAGAATGTATTTGTCTCTTTTGCATGAGCATATAAGGAGGCAGCTCTTCGCTTCCACCACGCTCCACAAGGAAGATCTGAAGTGTTGTATTCCTTATCTTCGGAAGAGTTCTTTGACAGTGATAAATCAGGAGACAAATTTGACCCTTCGGCCGATTCAGTTGTTTCATGCTCAACTATGTTTTCACCATATGCTGTTACACCGCCAATAGTTGTTTCACCTTGGAAAGAAGTGTATTTTGCAGGGTCATATATAATCTCCCCCTTTTCAACCAAACCAAAATCTGGTAGAGTTGTACCTTCCTCGAACTGTTTACCACGAACAGTTAATCTATTGATTTTCTCATCAAAATAACGCATTCCCTCAAACTCCTCTGAAACTTCCAATCCTGGTAATGTCAAGTTTTCTTCATCTTTTCCACTTGGTCTGGTCACTTCTTCAACAGTCTCTTCAGAGGTAACATCTTTGTCTCCAGAATCATCATGAATCTCACTATAATCAGGTTTCACAGGCAAGTTTTCATGCTGACTGGGTGGAAAGACAAAGTGACCAGACATGAATAAAGCACGTGATGTTTCTGCTTCATCCTGTACAAATGAACCTTCTCTTCCATCATCCTTCATCTCAACCTCAGCAGGACCGGGAGCAGCTGCATATGTCGATGCCGTGAGAGATACAACCTCCCATTCATTCCCGCGAGAAGTCTTGTCCCCTCCATCCTCATTGTCTGCCATCTTTCGTCTTCATCAGAAGAATGACATCAAATTCTAATTCAACTTAGAGTAAACATAAATGCAAACGCATAGGGTGGGGGAGTCGATTCACTGCTAAAAAGTGTGATTTAATCATCAATATAAAAAAAAAAAAAAAAAAAAGTGTCACAACCATGTGCAGAGTCATTGAATTACATTTGAAGAAAGGGAACATAATGCCGAGTTTTTATGTACATGTGTAAGGAGGTAACATTGCCCAACTTCTAGAGAAACAAAAACGTCAATACCAAAATTCTAAACCACCTTCATAAACAAACAAATTTCCAACAAAAAAAATCTAAATGCAATTTTTGCTATTACTTGAGAAAAAAATCCTAAAAAACTACCCTAATTTCTTGAAAAAAAGTCCATCCACCTCATTAAAATATACTTTTCATTTACTCCCCTTCAATTAAAAAACACCACGAAAACAAATTACAAACTCTTTCACCAATTACGAATTCGATAGTAGTTTTCCATCCTCACACCCAAAACCGATCATGAACTCCATCTAATGAACCGAACAAGCTCTACCAATCCACAGAACTCAAACACAATTCATGCACAGTTAGTTACACAACAAAAATGCAAAGACGTCAGCACGAAATCGAAACAAAAAACAACAAACCCTCACAGAGATCCAAAGACGGAACAAACCATAAAAACCAAATCAAAATCAAACCCTAGAACAGCAACCCACACGGCTACATCATCATCAGACAGACCAGGTTCCATAATCATCAACGACTTTTTCTTTTTCCAGGATCAACATAAACAGAAATTGAAAAAAAAAAAAAACTAAACAAGAGAGAGAGAAAGAGGTTAACTAACGGAAACTAAACGCGACACGATCCTCCAAGAACCAGAACGTGGGTACGACGACGATGAGGTTGAAACTGAGAAGCAACTACAGGAAAATGAAGGGGCTTTGGCTTTTATAGTGATGATTTGTTTATCGGGAAGTGACCGGCTATAGCAGGTGGAGTGAAGAGTAGTGAAAGTGAACAATTACCGGTTATTCCCTTTGCGTGGTGTCAGAGGCATGGGATCTATATCTATCTATTTATCTAACTACTCATATTAACAGATCAGATCCTCTGCAGCACTTTTTTTCTACATCCAATCTACAGCCCAATGCAAACCGCTGATTACTTAATACATAATAGTTTAATAAAGAGAGAGAATGTATTGAATGGGTCAGATTTCTTCTACGGTGGGTAGAGGCAGCAGAGAATCCTGGTTCTCCGTTTAAGCTCATCCAAAACTGTAACCACTACCATAAATAAAGGTATTTTTCTGTTTTATCAAGTACGTTTGAAAAATAACTAAAAATTGTTAAAACTTTTCTTTTATGAAAAATAACATTTTAAAATCAAATTTTGAAACGTATACTTAATTTTCAACATTTTTTTTTCGCCGTTCGACTATATACGTAAAATTTTACCTAAAAAAAACTATTTTTTTATTAAAACAAAACTAATTATCTTAAATTTACGTAAACAAAAACTTTGTTAAGATTATTTATAACAACAATATCACGGAATTCTCCTTGGATATTAAACACATAAATTTTAACTTTGCTAAACTGTTTCATTCAGTTTTATTTTTAATATCTCGGACACGGAATAAGTAAAGTAAACAAATGAAAATGTAGTTTAAAATAAATATTTATTATTTTTTGTAAATATCTAATCATAATATTTATTAATGATTCGATTTTAAATGAGTATATAAGTGCTTTTATGTTTTGTGGTTTTGGTGATGATAAATAAAAATACTAATCAATTATAAGTTATCAAAATAATTTAATTTTTATCCTCATGCGATGTAATTTTAATTTTTTTTACGAGTTCAAGAAACATGTCTATTTTGTATTATTTGTTTAATCTTTAATAATATATTTTCAAATTATTGGTTTGATAATAAAATTTATAACATTATTATTTTATATCATTTTAGACGGTAAATTTTAAGTTTGATTGAACTTCATTCATTGACTTGTAATAAAAGATTTACATATATATAATTTTTATATAATATTTTAAAATCACATATTTTTAAAACACATAAAGTTTCAAAACTTAAATTTTGATTTCAATATCAATTTCAAATGTTAGATTGAATCCTTACTATTAAGTTATAATTATTAGTTTAAGATGTAAGGGTTAGAGTACATAACAATTCAAATGCATCATAATTTTAATAAACTGACATATATTATGTAACAATATTGATGTAACGGGCAACAATACACTCTTATATCAATAATGATCATAACATCAATACAACATATAAGTTAGCTAACTTTTCAAACAATCACATCTTTATAATATAATGCAATTCCCACACACATGTACATATATCACTAATATCACATACATTCTCATTCCAATGAATCATATAACAACAAGTTATACTTTATTCATTACTTATAACTATTAAAATCATCAATTGTAACTCCTATGACATTAATAAGGTAATTTTGTCACACTACACCCTTCATACCACTTTCATTAAATGTCTTATCATAAGTAATACTGGTAATCCAACTTTAATGTCTCAAGTCTTGTTGATTCATTTTAGTTCTTATATCACCTTGATTCATTATACACACTATACTTTACAAAGTTTGATGCTGAACTTCCTTTAATTTCTCACCACCTCGTATATCAATCTATGTTGTTTGGACTACAAAGTTAGGATATTTCCTTAACGACTTTGCATACTTAATGACATAACACAATATTATCATAAGTATCCACATAATATACAACATCAGTATACATATCTCATCTCATCACCTATATCAATTTCATAAAAGTTTTATGTAAACATATGGATTTTCAAATACATAACACATACCTTTCAATTTAAAGCATACAATTGTAATTAAGTATACGTCACTTGAGCGATCTATCTTCCTCAGATAGAGGAAGATCTCATGTCCAAGTTAAGAACCTAACACTTGAGTAATAACTCACATAACATGTGCAAACTCACATTGCTTAAGCAATAAGAGTTTTAGAGGGGATATAATTGTTGCAATATTTATTTCATTTAAGTTTTCACTTGTTTCATGAGCATAAAAACTCTAAATCAGAGAGAATTAACATTGACTCTCTTTCATTTAAAAGCTATACCATCGATTATGCATGGTCTCTTACATAAGTTACTAAGTTCCAAGAATACACTATAAAACTTGAACTTTTGATCATTAGACTTATCACTCGTTACATGAATTGTAAGAGTTAAAAGACAAGGAATAAGGCTTTAATAATTTTTTCACTCAAACTCTAAGTCATATGTGAGTTGTGAATAATGTCACTAGGACAATCATGATATAGTTTAAAATAAAATTGTTTAGTTTAAGTAGTGATAATCATCGTTTAAGAATTGTTTAAGCGATAACTTAATACTCATACGATATGTACAAAATTCTATAACAAATGAAATAACTCATTATAATTTTGTTTCATATAATTTAATAATAAAAAAATTATTTTGTAGAGATAATATTAAAAGAGAATGATTTGGATATGTAGAGATAAATTATTAAATTTTAAAAGCTTAATTATTTTAATAGAATAATAAACAAAACGTAAAATATTTTATTGAAACTTTTGGAAAATTTGCCAAAGATAAAAATAAAAAAGGATGAAAGAGTAACACAATTTTAAATTTAACATTATATATATATATATATAAAAAAAGAGAGAGAAAAGTGTATTCAATTTTTGTTTTTATAAATATTTGTTATATTATAATAATTTATTGGTGAAGATTATCTATTTATTAAAAATACTACATATCCCTTTTATTTTATTTAAACCATGCAGTGTCACACTAGAAAAACATCTTCACTGACTATAATTTTTGTATATCCATGTAATTTTGTATACTAATTTATTCTTACATAACCGAATTATAATGTATATAAATATTATATCGTGAAATTCAAAATTCAAAATCTAAAATATTTGACTGAAAATTACAATAAAAGTGTGTTTAAAGTTATAGTGAGGTGTGTGCTAATAGGCGAGTGTGTTTATTTTTTATTTTTTAATAAAATAAATAGATTTATGTTTTTTTATGTATTTGTCTAATATGTATTTATATAAATAAATAAATAATTTGTTTGTTTTTAAATAAATAATTTGCATATGTAAAAAGTAAATCTTACCTATTTATTACATAAGCGATTTTATTACACAATCGTTGTAATAATTTCATGGGATATTTTTTTAATACTTAGTAAATGATTGATTGATATGTGTGCGTGTATTCAAATGTACATCAAAGACAGGTTTGATTAATTCAAAATCATCATTATTATGTATAAATTATCATATTAAATTATACTCAGCATGTTTAAAAGAAAATTTTCATAATAACTTTAGAAAGTAAAAAAAAATTAAATTTATTCTTTTATAAGTTAAAATTAATTAACTCAGAAACTCTCTTATATATTTTTTTCTAAATTTTATGGTATATAAGTTAATTTTAATTCATAGAAAATTTATTTTTCCTTTTGTTTATATTTTCTCTTTAAAATTCTTCTAGAGAAACTTTTACAATAAAAAAACTAGGTATTAAATCGCATAGAGATCAGGCCCATTAAATCTAAAGAAAAAGGAAAGAAGAAGAAGAAAAAATCCATAGAGATCGTACCCATTAAATCTCACATTTATCATATTGAATAATCTAATAAAAATATTCTTATTATTAGAAAAGAAATTGGCTACAAAAATGTTTTCTCTTTATATAATTCTTAAAAATCATATTCATCATCTTCTTATATTCTTATTCGATGGTAAAATATTAAATATAGATATTTAAAATGGATCCAATATAAGAAAAAGTAAACGAAAATTGATTAAAATAATAATAATAATAATAATTTTTAAAATTTATTTAATTTTCTTAATATAATTATTTGTTTCAAATTTTGATTTAAAACATTAATCAAATTAAATAGTTTATTTTATTTAAATATAAAATTATATACTTTTAGTCAATTAATAAATAATATATATAAATATAAGTCCTGAAGTTTGTTTTACTGTATAGTGATATATTCATGTTTATGAAACTACGACAGCTAATTCGTATATACGAGATTATTTAATTCCCTTATGAATATAAAAAAAAAAGTTAAAATTGTGAATACAACACTAGTTATAAAAAATTACTGTAACTATCTTTATTTAAGAATTTTTATTATAAAATGATTAACAATTTAATATAATTATTAAAAAAATATTTTTATACAATTAAATTGTAAAACCAATTAAAACCAAAACCCTAAAATATCGATTTAGTTTAACTCAAAATTTATATTAAACTGAACTTAAATAAATTAACTCATATTTTAATTTTATTATTAGTTTGGATGAATTTTTAATAAAAAAAATAGAATTAGATTAAATAAAACACTCCTAGTTATTTTTCAAATTCATACTTATATGTGTGTGTGAATTTAGTTTTCTATAAAAGTAAAAGTATTCAAATAATGTTATATTTTTGTACAATCCTTTTGCAAAACGTCTTGACACTTAACAAAATTAATATTAAATATAAATGTAAGTATAATGAAAAGTTTACAATAATTCAAAATATTATGGCGTAACACAATTAGATTTCAATTAAAATTTGAGTATGCAAGCATAAATGTTGAATAAGTGCCTTGATTTAATAATTGTTCAAGTTTTATAATCATTGGTTTACCTAATAATTAAACCTAAGATGTATTTAAAAACGGTTCGGTTTACTGAACCGGGTCACGCCCTACGTTCGTGGACACGTGTTTCGACTTCCGACTAAGGAGGAATAAGGGACTGTTTGGATGGAAAGGAAACAGACGCCACATTGTGCAGTGAAGCTGAAATGGGGGAACTTTACGCGTTGGACTTCGATGGAGTCATCTGTGATAGCTGCGGCGAAAGCTCTCTCTCTGCTGTCAAGGTTGCTTCCTCTCTTCATTCCACCCAAAACAATTTTATTTTTTTTATTTGAAAATCTTTTTAATTTTCAACATTTTCTTATTTTTTTTTTCTTTCAATTTCTTTTTTCTCTGTGAATTCATGGAATGATGCTCCAACTTGTCATAATTTATTCTCTGTTTGGAACTTTGCAGGCAGCCAAAGTGAGATGGCCTGGTTTGTTTGATGGGGTGGATTCGGTCACAGAAGATTGGATTGTTGACCAGATGCACACAGTATAATAAGTTCATTTGACTTGGTTTCAGTTGTTAGGGATTTCATGCTACTCTTCTTTGGTTTGCTATGTTGGTGGTTTTGTAATTTGATTGCAAAAGAATAGTAATCAGTGGAGGTTTTGAGTGCTATAGATTATGTTTGCTTGATTGCTTCAATAATTGATTTGATGTCATGAATATCTTTTTATGTAACTTTTATGAGTTTTTTTTCAATTTAAGACTATTTTTGTGTGGAAGCATGTTGGAGTTGTTTTCAGTTTGAAGATGAAATTGCATAGTTTTTTTGTGTCAGGTGCGACCAGTGGTGGAAACTGGATATGAAAATCTTTTACTTGTGAGACTGTTGCTTGAGAGCAGAATACCTTCTATCCGGAAGTCTTCGGTGGGTAAAAATGCTTATTATTTTGGTTTTTCTCATTGGTTATTTCTTATTAGCAATTGAAAAACCATGCCACTGGAACTAGGTTTATAATTCACTTGAATCTGCATTTGCTTTTAAATGAACTCTGGACCTGTTAACTGATGATGTGGTTCTTGTGCAAGGTTGCTGAGGGGCTCACGGTTGAGGCTATACTGGAGAAATGGTCCAAGTTGAAGCCTATTATTATGGAAGAGTGGGGTGAGAATAGGGATGCTCTGATAGATCTTTTTGGAAAGGTCAGAGATGAATGGTTGGAGCAGGATTTTGCTGCTTGGATTGGTGCAAACAGGTAACCAAATCAAACTCCTGACAGGGGATTAACTTCTGATACTTGTATTTATACCATATGCATGGTGAGAAAACTAAAGCATTAGGAAGAGATAGTTGAAGCTCGAGGCCATTAACATTCAGTTTATATGAAGGGACATGCTAACAATACACACTCTCCAGCTTATTTTTTCAAGCACACTCTTTAGTGTTGGCTTAAATTATAGTACAGCTCCTTTTTTAATTAGTTTAACTAATATTTTTCTGTGATTTCCAACAGAATTTAAATAATAGTAAAGATCGCATTGAATAGAGTTAGAGTAGGTGTTGCTAAAGCTCCACTTGAATAAATTGCCAGTGTAATAATGTTGAACATGCTATCCCTGAGACAACTATTTGACTGACCTGAAAATGGAGTGTCATTGACAGAATGTTGGAGAAGTAGGACACATGTGTCATTTTTTTATTAGCAATTTTTCAACAATTTCTGTTCAAGGAAATCCCTTCATAGATAATACTCCTGAGAGGAATCAGTTTGTTCAGGCTTTGAATTTTGGTTATCCTTTTGATTAATCAGAGCAATAACAATAACAAATAAGTACAATTATCAATCTGATTGAATATTTTCTTATATATATATATAGTACTCTTTGCACATGTCATGAATGATATTTCCTATTACTAATTGACAATCCTTGTCCTTAGAATATATCCTGGTGTTTCTGATGCCTTAAAATTTGCAAGCTCGAGAGTGTACATTGTCACCACAAAACAGGTAACCTTTTGTCAATATTAAGAGGGGACAAAGATAACGGGCCATTGTCTCAATACCATGAAACCGCATCATATTAATTTCTACACTTATTTCTCATTTCAGAGCCGTTTTGCTGATGCTTTACTCCGAGAGCTTGCCGGAGTGACCATACCACCAGAAAGAGTATATGGCCTTGGAACCGGGTTAGTATAATTTCCTAAAGTAATGCTGTAAAATATTTATATTTAACTTGTCTCTCTTTTTTTACTTGCTATATTTTGATAACATTTTTTTTACTGGATTATCTTTGACATCACCTACAGTCCTAAGGTAGAAGTTCTGAAGCAGCTTCAAAAAATGCCAGAGCACCAAGGATTGACACTACAGTAAGATATTGTGTTTTGGCTGCAATGCAAATAATGGCATTTTGGTTATGGCTATTATTATGTATAGAACTTTGTCTTACTTCTAAAGATGGTTCAAAAGAAATTAACTCCAGTTAGTTTGAACAACCAGCTTTGTTGAAGACCGGCTAGCTACCTTAAAAAATGTCATCAAAGAGCCTGAGTTAGACAAATGGAACTTGTATCTAGGTAGTTCTCTCAACCTGTTTATGATTTCTGCACCCTTCCTCATCATGTCTCAGTTAGTTCCCATGTTGTGCATTATTGCCTTTTTCCCCCAAATGTTTAGTGTACTTGATAAACTTGATTGTTTGGATCAGGGAATTGGGGTTACAACACCCAAAAAGAAAGAGAGGAAGCCGCAGCTATCCCCAGAATTCATGTTCTTGAGCTCTCTGACTTCAGCAAGAAGTTGAAATAGGGGTTTCATTGAATTATAAGCTGTCAATAATTGAACCAAATATTTTTTTCCGATTAATTTACAAACAATAGCAAATTTCTACTGAATACAATTATCAGGATGAGTTATAATCTCTCATCATATTGGATACTAATTTATATTATATTATATTTCAACTTAAAACGAGTAAATCAACAAATAAGTAGAGAAACTATACGAAAAACCAATAAGAAAGATAGAAATTAAGAACTATTTCTTTTGACAAATCCTCGGAAAGTGTTAGACAATTTCTATACAGATGTTCATCACGTTCGTAGTCAAAAGCTTCCTTTAACATTAGTACAGTATATCTGCTTAAGAAACTGCACGTAGAATCTAAGTGTTCCTTTACCGTTAGTACAAGTATATCTTCTAAATAAACTGTATGTAGAATCTAAGTACTGTCTTCTTCCTCTCATTCTCTCATAAGCTGAAAATTTTAAAACTAAATACCTCTGCTCCCTTTTATTTATCTGAGTTAAAAAAAATTATTTAATGTCCATTTCGAAGTCCAAGGTGACCTTGATTATGATTTTACCAATCTTTAAATTACCTAGCAAATCTCCATAAATTATCATATCACTGTTGAGAAAGACAAAAGTCCAATATATTAAAGGTTACCGAGCTCGTTAATCAAGTGCAAGATGTTTTGTTCAAAGTTTGAGTCTAGAAAATACTGATACGTCAAACCTCGGCACCTATCAATTTCAAAAATACAAAAAATATCCTTGGTGTTTTATTTCAAATCTATAAGAGGTGTCTTTTGAAAATAAGTTTTAGAAATCAGTTTTTGAAATGTAAATTTTACGGTTATTTCTGAAAAATATATTCTAGAATGTAAAATTTGTAGTCTGAAAATTCTGAAAAACATTTTCTGAAAGTTATTTAATTATAAACATTGAGGACATTTTAGTTATTTTGCCTAATGAGATTAAAAATGGAGAGTTGCAGGAAGATTTTGCTAAAACTTTATAGTCCTTAATGGTTTTGTTCAACTCAAGCCAAATAGAATAGGTGGTATAACCGGCAGTTTGCAGTAATTGTTACCAAGGAAGGCTTTGATTTTTTAACTGTACCAAATAGCGGATGTGTAAGACTATTATTATTGCTGTCACTGAATAAAAAAATATTAATTGTACCTTTTTAATTTATGTGTTCTACTTTAAATCTGAAGTTACTGTTTATTATAGTTTAATGCAATAATACGGATAAATTAGGGAGATATTTCTAGCATCCATGTTCCCATCCAGAAGTGGGGCTTTTCCTTATCCGATGGTGCAGTTTTAACCACAAATGTGGCACTCTTGTACTGTTCTAACTTTTTTCTTTTTTTTTTTTTTTTTTTT